>SPKZ01019875.1_pt1 | contig 21223 bp, 32 predicted proteins | sample 2456571 | NCBI WGS metagenome assembly SPKZ01 (sample SAMN11192286, study PRJNA482655) | marine metagenome | biome: ENVO:00000447; feature: ENVO:00000244|ENVO:00000211|ENVO:00000569|ENVO:00002023; material: ENVO:00002151; isolation source: ocean water from marine abyssalpelagic zone ... | reverse complement strand
TCTGTAGAAGAGAAAACTGAATCTGTAGAAGAGAAAACTGAATCTGTAGAAGAGAAAACTGAATAATAAACTAATTACTAATTTTCTAAATTTTAAATCCGATTATAATGATTACCGTAAAATTTGTTGGTGGTGCAAAAAAGTCATTTTTAAGTGAACAATTAATAATTAATGAATCCGATATAACTATTCAAAAATTACTTGATTTATTATTAGAACAAAAACCTGATAATACTCCTGATCTAGACACACAGAATATTTTGATTGCGATAAATGGAACTGATTCATCTGCTATGGATGGTAAATCTACTAAAATTAAAAATAATGATCTTGTTAGTATTATTCCTGTAATTCATGGAGGTTCCTCAAAAAAACTTTCTTTTGAAATACTGAAAAAACAAATTCAAATAGTTGAAATTAAGGGTGAAAAAACAATTGATGTAAAATTTCTTGATGATTTAAGAGCAAGATATCCAAAAATTCACCTTCAAGCTGTATCGAGTAATTTTATTTTAAACAATAATCATTTAAAAAAAATTTTATCTTTATCATTAGAATCTGAAAAAAATGATATTTTACTTTCAAATAAACTTGAAACTGATATTTTAATACGTTTTGCATTGACTGGACAAATTTCTGATGCAATAATGAATGTTGGAATAAAACCAAAAACCAATTTTATTTTAATTATAATTGGAAATAAAAAAACTCTAAATTCAATATATGGTGAATTATTACCATTTTCTGTTAATTTATTTTCAAAAGATAATACTTTATTCCTAAAAAAATATTTTAAAATAACAAAAAAACAACTTGATTCAGTTTACTCAAAAAATCCTTTAGAGGATATTTTAGTAGAAAAAGCAGCTATTTTATTCTGAAATACTTCGTTTAGTTTTTTCGATGCTTAATACATCTGATTTTTTTAATATAGAAACTCCCGTTTTATTACCCAAAATCTCAATTAATACAACTTTATCTGGAAATTCAAGTGAAACTTTATTTTTTATTTTAGTTGCTATTTTTTTAATTATTTCTTGACTGGATAAATTGGAATTTCTCTTTTCAATTGATATTCTATATGTTTCACCCTCTATGATTTCTTCACTCATTTCTGAAACTGTTTTTTCTATTTCTTCAATCTTTGTTTCAATGACTTTTTGAATTGGTATAATTCTTAAACAATATCTCACACTCCAAGGTTCATCAAGAACCATTTCTTTAATTTTTCTTACAACCTCTACTGGATCAAGCTTTGTTTCAGCAGTTAAAATCCCTGACATTTCTGTGATTGTAACTTTAACATCAGAATCTCCAAATTCTTCTAGAATATCACATAATTCCTCTTCTGTCTCAGGTTCTAGATGTCTAGCACAAGTAATGATCATATTCATAATCCAAAAATCTCCTCTTGACTTATAGAACCTTTTCTAATAATTTTGATCTTTTCATTTTCTATTTCAATAATTGTTGATTCTCCTTTACTAGTAATCGTTCCTCCATCAACAAAAATATCATAGTTTTGCATATTTTTTAAACATTCATCAGGATTTGTAAATGATGTTTGTCCAGAAATATTTGCACTAGTTCCTACTAAAAAATTACATTTTTTTAATAGATCTAGTGTACACTTGTGATTTGGAACTCTTATGGCAATTTTATCAACAACATTTAATGATTTTTTTAGATTTTCATCAGTTAATTTTAAAATTATTGTAAGTGGTCCTGGCCAAAATTTTTCTGCAATTTTTTTAGAAAATTTATCAAAAAAAGCAATTTTTTCTGCAATTTCTTTTGAATATACTAAAATTGGAAATGGTTTTGAAGTGTTTCTAGATTTAATGTCATAAATTTTCTTAACTGATTCTTTATTGTATGGGTTACAACCTATTCCATATACTGTATCTGTTGGAAAAATTATCACTCCACCTTGATTAATAATTTCAACAGCTTTTTCAATCCCTTCTTCATTACAATTCACTTTCAATATTTTTCTGTATTTTTTTTGTTTAATTATCATTTACTTTTGAATAAGTTTTTAACAGCATTAACTTTACTTTTGTAAAGTATGTCTAACCCTTCTGATTATGAAGACAATGGTTTTGAAGATGATTTTGATGATGAATTAGATGATTCTAACAATGATGATTAAATGCTTAACCCAAAATTTTCTGCAAAGTTTGTAAATGTATAATATGCTTGAAGAAATTCTCTTCCAGATTGACTAATTTTGTACTTGTTTGAACCTTGAGAATCGACTTGTTCTAAGAGCCCTTGTGATACCAGTGTTTTTAAAATTCTTGAAATCCTAGAATGTGAAATATTTGCTTTTCTAATTAGATAGGTAACTGTTGCACCATCTTCATCACGTAAATCATCTCTTGTTGTTGCTAAAATATCACCAATAATTTTCATGTGTGTTCTATATTCAGCCATTTTACCTATCGTTAATTTCTCAAATTTCTATGAGAGGACAATGATATTTTCCAATATACTAAAAAGATAAAAGAAATTGACAAATTTTGATTATTTTAAATTTTGAGCCTAAATTGGTTTTATTCTAACCCTTCATCAAATTTTATTTTGGTTAAAGGAACTTTGCTTATTGGAATAAACAATGCTAATAATCCACCAATTTTGATTATCATTGATATTGAATATAGGATTGATTGTGGGAACAGAAATGAATACCATCCTAAAAATTCACCTAATGCTAAAAGAGCTAATCCCACTGCAACTGAAATTGTACCTTTGTTTTTATTTTCAAAATATGATAACATTGTTTCAATGGCACCATATGCTAACAAAATGAATGAGATTGATCTAAAAATGTGTTCTAATTGAACAGAAGATACTAGAAATAATGGAAAAATCCCAATTGATCTAAAGTATCTTGATTTTGGAAAAAATGATTTTATGCTATGTGAAAATGCAATGAAAAAGTATCCAACTGTTTGAATTACAATTCCTAAAGTTTGAATCCATCTCTCTATGTTTCCTGATTTTAAAACAAAGTCTTCTATCATATACCCTGACCATATGACAAAAAATCCTGAACTTATTGAAAAAAAAGCAATTGTTAATCTAAATAATGTTGGACTCCCTGTATTTCTAAATCCAATATATGACATTATGCCAATGACAAGTCCTACTAAAAACCCTACAAGATTAAGAATATTTTCTAATAAAAATTCCAATGATGTTTAGAAACTTGTTAAACTAATTATTTTAATCTGATGAATGATTTTACAATATGGTTAATCCCATTCATCTAATGACCCTGCTGTTTGACCTTCTGTACTACCTGTATAGTCCCCAAGAATATCTGAGTATTTGGCTTCATTATGTGCTACAAATTTTACGTATTCTCCATAACTCATTTCAAAATCACAAGAACCACATTTTACTAGAGAAAAATCCATTGCCAATTCAGCCTTTTCTTTACATTTAGGGCATATTATCTTCATGAAAAATTTAATTTTTCTTAACTATTATCACTTTACATTCAAAAAAAGATAAAAGGAGTTCCAAATCGTTAATTCCTATGGGTAGAACTTGTACAAAATGTAAGAATTCAATTCCTGATAATGAAGAACTTGGTATGGTTGCAGCAAAATATCCTACGTGTAACAAATGTTGGGCTGAATGGAAAGAATATCAAATAATGGTAATGAATGAAATGAAACTTGACATGTCTATGCTTGATCATAGAAAATTATTGAAAAAACACGAAAAAATCTTTGTAGGTGTATTATCTTCTGAAGGAGAGGTTATTGATTATGCAAATGAAGATAATAGAAATCCTGAAAAACCTCCAGGCGACTAAAATTTCAAGTGTTTTTTAGCATTTTCTGGTATAACTATCATCATTTTCCTTTTTCCTTCGTCATCTAAATTATTAATAATTTTTTTAATTGTATTTGCTATGATTTCCTTTTCATTTTCTTCTAATGTTAAATATATTTCCAGAATTCCATCTAGATTAAATGCAATTAATTTTTGTGGAGATTGTGCTGCCTCTATAATGTATGCGGAAAATAATCCTTTTCTTTGTTCTTCTGAAAGAGTTGTTAAAATTTTAAGCCATGTTTTAAACAATTTAGCAAAACTAGAGAATGGAATTGTTGGCCCTGCTTCTAATGCATTGTTTATGACTTCTTTTCTTTCAGGTTCAGATAATGAAAAGAATTCCACCATTCTTTTTTTTAAAATTGGATTTCTTAGAAAATCTGGAAGACTTGCCAAATTAACTATGATGTTCCCAGCAAAATTTTCACCGACCATCGATCTAAAAGAATTGATGTTAGATATAAAATCATGTGGAAATACTTTAGCTTAAATAAACGAAATGAAAGTTCTACAATATGACATCAACTGTAGTTGTTGGCGGATTTTTTGGAGATGAAGGTAAAGGAAAGATCATTTCATATTTAGCAATTAAAGATAATCCAAAAATCATAGTACGTGGAGGCGCTGGTCCAAACGCTGGTCATACAATTAGAGATGGAGATAAAGTGTATAAAGTTAGAATGCTTCCAAGTGGATTTTTAAACAAAAATGCTAAAGTCATGATTGGGCCTGGAGTTGTGATTAATCCTGATGTTTTAAAAAAAGAAATTGAAGATTTTGATGTTTCAGGACGTGCATTTATTGATAAACACTGTGGAATTATTGAAGAAACGCATCTCACTAGAGATTCTAAAGGTGAATTAAAAGAAAAAATTGGAAGTACTGGTTCAGGTACAGGTCCTGCAAATGCTGATAGGGCTATGAGAGTTTTGAAATTAGCGAAAGATTTTGATTCGTTATCCCCGCTTATCGTAGATGTTCCTCAGGAAATAAATTCTGCACTTTCTGCAAATGAACACGTTTTGATAGAGGGAACTCAGGGAACTTTCCTTTCGTTATGGCATGGAACATATCCATTTGTAACTTCAAAAGATGTTACTGCATCTGGAATATGTGCTGATGTTGGAATTGGACCCACCAAAGTAGATGAAGTGATTGTTGTTTTCAAATCATATGTTACTCGTGTTGGAACTGGTCCACTAGATAACGAACTCTCTTTAGAAGAGGCAGAAAAAAAAGGTTGGTCTGAATTTGGTACTGTGACTGGCCGTCAAAGACGTGCTGCTGATTTTGATTTTGATTTAGCTAGGCGTGCAATTATGCTCAATGGTGCAACACAAATTTCTATTACAAAATTAGATGTTCTTTTTTCTGATTGTGCAGGTGAAACTTTATTTGATAAATTATCTGATGATGCAAAAGCATTCATAAAAAATATTGAAGACAAATTAAACACGCCTGTAACAATTATTGGAACTGGTCCAGATATCTACGATGTAATTGATAGAAGAAGTTAGGCTCCAAAATTTTGGATAAGTTTAATTTGATAATCTATGAAACATCTCTGTGGATAAATTACAAAACACTTCTATTGATAAATTACCGCGTTACGTTCAAGTGAATTCAACTTTAGAATTTTCTAGACTCGTTTGTGCACTTGAACGTGCACCACGTGTATCTTTTTTACATGATCATAATGGACAAAAAATTTTATCTGTACAAATGGATATTCTAAAAGAAAAACCAATTGTATATTATACTCCAATGGAAAATCCTGGTCATTATCTTTGCTATGGATTGAAAGGTGGAAAAGAAGAATCCACAATTGTTAATTCAACATCTGACGCTAGCAAACTCTATTCTCCTATTATTAGAATTAAATCACTTCCAAAAACTTTGAGACCTGGTAATGGGACTCTTGATAGATATCAACCAATTGAATTAGAAGATACAGCTAGTCTTGCAAAACTCACTTGGGGATTTGATGATATTCCTTTTCCATTATTCCTATTTCCACATAATGATAAATGGCTTCTTGGTATTTTCATGAATTTTAATGATGAAGGAACATCTTATTTTTGTCATGTTGTTTTAGATAGAGATCCACAAAAACCCTTCATGAAATTTTCATCAACAAATGCTTCTGAACCATCATTTGTAGAAAATCCATCTGAACATGGCTATTCATATATGAAAATAATAAAATTAAAAGACACACATCCGTTAGTTGATTATGGCCACCTTCAAAACTAGACTTTCTAAGATCTCAAAATCGCAAGGGAAGGTAATTCTTGCTAATGATTATGATCCTTCAATTAAAAATTTAGAAGCAAAAACTCTTGATAATATAAAAAAATTACATCCTTTTTTGTGTGGAATTAAACTAAATTTTCATTTACTTCTTCCGTTAAGTGGTAAAGAAATTCTCAAAATCAATAAAACAGCTCATAGATATGGTCTACAAACTATTGCAGATATCAAACTTAATGATATTGGAAATACCAATCGTGTAACTACTGAAAATCTTTGGAATTTGGGATTTGATGCAGTTATTGCAAATCCAATAATGGGTCTTGATAGTTTGAAAAATCTTGTTAATTCTTCTCATAAGCATGAAAAAGGTGTCATTACTTTATGTCACATGAGTGCTCCTGAGGCTAAATTATCTTATGATATGGAGGTAAAAATGGGAAAAAAGCAGCGATTATACCAATTATTTTTGGATTGGGCTCTAACTGCAAAAGTTGATGGAATTGTAGTTGGAGCTACTTTTCCAAAAATTATTCAATACTGTTCTAAAAAAGCAGGAAAAAATTTGAGTATATTTTCCCCTGGTGTTGGTACTCAAGGTGGAAATGCAATTGAAGTAATTTCAGCTGGAACTAATTATCTAATTGTTGGCAGAACAATTCTTAATGCAAAAAACCCTGTCAATATTGCAAAAGAATTACAACTACAAAGTTTTGGTAAGTAGCGTTTGTGCTCTTGTTAATACTGTTTTAGCATTATCAAATGTTGTTTTTTCCATAGCTGTGTTATAATCCATCCAAGTATAACCAATATGTTCATTTGATATTTCTATTTCTTCAGTTTTTGTTTCTGCTAAGAAAAATACTACTTTTTTATGAACTAATTCACCTTGATATTGAAAATCATATTTTATCCATTCTTCAAAATTTTCAATAAATGTGATATCTGTAATTCCAGTTTCTTCTCTTGTTTCTCTTATTGCAGTTTCCTGAGTTGATTCATCTTTCTCCATTTTTCCTTTTACAAAATCCCAATGTCCAGAAGGATAATGTAACAGTAAGAACAAAATTTTTGAATCTTTTTTTCTAAATAATACAATTCCTGCAGAAGTTTCTTCAATCATTTCCCTAGTCTCCTTTTCCTCTCTTGAAAAGTTCTAATAGCTCTCATCAAATCAATCTTCCTAAACTCTGGCCAAAAAATATCCATAAAAATCAATTCACTATAGGCACTTTGCCACATAAGAAAACCACTTAATCTTTTTTCACCTGATGTTCGTAAAATCATATCTGGAGATGATTGTGGTAAATGTGATGTGTATAGATTTGATTCAATTACTTTTTTATCAATTTCGTTTACATTTAGTGAACCGTCTTTGATTTTTTCACCAATTTTTTTTACTGCATCTACTAATTCCAATTGTCCCCCGTATGCTAATGCAATATTTAGAAAATGATTATCATAATTTTTAGTGGCGATATCTAATTTATTTAAAACATCTTTGATTGAATTTGGTAACAATTCAATTCTTCCAATAGCTTTTACTCTCATTTTATTTCTGTGGATTCTAGGGTCGTTGAGTAATTTTTCAAGTCTAATCTGAATTAATTCATAAAGGTATTCTAATTCATCATCTTTTCTGTCCATGTTTTCAGCTGAAAGTGCATATAATGTGATAATTTTAATATCAAATTCTTCACACCAGTCAAGAAGATTTTCTACTGAATCTGCTCCTTTCCAATGCCCTTCTTTTGTCATTGCTAAATGTCTTTTAGCCCATCTCCGATTTCCATCTAAAATTATGGCGATATGGTTTGGAATGTCTCCATTTTTTATTTCATTTTCTAACTTTTTTCCATAAATCTTGTAAATGCCTGATAATTGGAAAATTACATCTTTTATTTTGTTAATTCTATATCACCTTTTGATAGTTGATAAATAATTGATGATATCAGTGTTTTTTCAAAAATTTCGTTTTTGTTGCTCTTTAGGTTAATTTAGTCTGAAACCATCTCTTGTTCTTTGTGTTTTTTGTATTTTTTAAAGAGGATTGTGGCTGAAATTAATGTTACAGCTAACCCTCCTAATAGTGGTGGAATTAATGTAAATGAACTTTCATCAAAAATCATTATGTTAGTAAATTGAATTATTGTAGGGTAAAGGGATACTAGAACAATAATTCTTAAAATATCACTAATTTGTCTTGGAATTCCACCAATCCAATTACTAAGTAATGTTCCAGCAAAAATTGCTCCCATACCAATCCATAATATTGGCAATGCACCTGTAACAAATTGACCTATAATTATTTTGTCAGTAATTTTATCAATAAATTCTGAATTTGATTCAATTAATTCTGAATCAACTGTACTAATTCCAGCTGGCACTGATGAAAGAATCAATAATATTCCTGCAACCATAGTAAATATTCTGATAAAACCCATCGGAGTTGGTTTTGACCAACTTGACCATGCTCTATCAATATCAAATGCTCTGATCAAAAATGCTCCACCCAAAATACTTACAAGAACTGCAAATATTTCTGCAGTATATCCAAAAACAGTTGCAACACCACCGATTAACAAAAGAATTCCCGGAACTCCTAAAAAGAACTTTGAATATTTTGAATCATAAGCAAGCATTTTTAGATATTTTCCAAAAACTGCATAAGAATATTCTACACTTCTACTTACTTTCATTACAACACGTTGTACTGATACAACTGGTAACACGTTTTGAATTACTGGAATAACACTTTCATCATCCTCGCCATCAGAAACTATAACTGCACCATTAGCCGGAAATATCTCTAACACTTTTCTAGTTTCAGCAAGAATTTTTTCGTCAGCTTGTACTCCTCTATCTTTAACTCCTGCAACAGTAATAACCTCAACTTTGTATCCCTTACTGATTAAATCTTCATATGTTTTAATTGCTGCAAAAATTGAATTTGAATCTGCATCTTCAGGATCTTCCAAAGCTAATCTTTGTGCTGCCTCAATACATGCATCTCTACCTATAACTGGTGTAAGTATTCCTGCTTTTTCACCTACATCATTATCTCTATCAATACAAATTACAAGTAATTTATTAGCAGTTGATGCATTAACATCCTTTTCAACCTTCTTTGAGCGTTGAGACATTCTATTTTTATAACAGAATTGCTTTTTAATGATTTCCAACAATTATGATTAGTAAAATTTAGTTTTGAGGCTAATCTGGTCTTGATTCATCAGAAATTTTGACATGTTCTACATATTCTATTTTTAACGATTCTATTTTTTCTAAAGTTTCTACCATTTCTTCCTCTGTACTTCCTTTTTCAATCAAATTTGCCAGAATCTTTGTCTCTCCAATATACTCGTTAAATTTTTTCATTGCTTCCATGTAGCTAATATAGCTAGATTGCCATTCTTCAGGAGGCTTTGATGTTACAAATTCACTTATTTGTGCAGTTATTTGAGATGATGTTATTTCAGTAATTGTGATGTACTCTTCTGTGGAAATTTTTTCGTCACGAAGGCTTTGAAATTCGATATATGTTGACTCCTGCAATACTTCTTGAATATTTTTTACTCCGTCAAGATAACCTTTAAAATCAGATACCACAAATGTTGTTTCATTATTTTCTGGGATAATCCATAATGAAAAACTTGCAACAGTAATTACAACCAAAATTGTGATAGTTACTGCTATTCCTTTTTTGGATGCCATTTTGTTGTTTTATGATTAAGGAGTTTATAATTGATAATATTTCAAAAATTACCACTTGTTAAACAAACATTCTAAAAAAAATCTATTATTGTATCATCTTTACTATATTTTTTTAAAAATGTATACATTTATTGAAATTTTTAGTAATTGTTCTTTTTTGATGCCTAAAATAATTTAAACACATCTAGTCTATAGCTAAATAATTTTCACAGCCTCTTCCTAAATACCAGCAAGTTTGACAAATTTTAGAATGGTTACAGCATATTGCGTAAAATGTAGAGAAAAAAGGGATATCAAAGATCCTAAAGAAACTACACTCAAAAATGGACGTCCTGCCGTAAAAGGTACATGTCCTACATGTGGAACTAATGTTTTCCGTATCGGAAAGATGCCGGAAGGCGGATAATACCCCACACGTTTTCTCTTTTTCAAAACCCATATAGAGTACAATCTTCATCATTTTTTAGTGACTAAAACAGAATATGAAAGCCTACTCAAACGTATTCAGGATAAACTAGGTGACACTGACAAAGAGTCTTCTACAAGATTTGAGCTTCCTATTGTCGATGTAATGTGGGAAGGCCAAAAGACCTTTTTACGCAATTTTTCAGAATTTCCAAAAATCCTTAGACGAGATCCTCAAAAAGTTTTACAATATCTTTCAAAAGAATTTGCAGTTCCAGCAGAAATGCAGGGAGATAAGGCAATGTTTGTTGGTAGACGAGCTCCTGATGATTTTACAAGATTATTTCAAATTTATGTAAAAGATTATCTTGAATGTACAACATGTAAAAGCCCTGATACCAAAATTCTCAAAGAAAATCGTATCTCATTTTTAATTTGTGAAGCATGTGGTGCAAAATCCACTCTAAAAGGCAAGTATGCATAATGCAATTCTCAGTTAAAGTGACAGATTACCAAAAAAATATCATGCTCAATATTTGTGATGTTGACTTGTTAGGAAAAAATATTGTTCAAGATGAATTAAACATGAATATCAGTAAAAGCTATTACGGACAAAAATTAGTTGAAACAGAAGAAGCTTCAATATTGCTAAAAAAATCTTCAATCATCAATATGGTTGGAAAAGAAATAGTTTCTTTATCTGTAAAACTTGGAGTTGGTTCAGAGACTGGAATCAAAACAATTTCCAATATTCCTTTTCTAATCGTTTTTAAAATGTAGGATGTAGTTTGATTTTATTTTTAACTAATACATTATTTTTGATTTCAAAAGAAATCAATTTTATCTAGTAGGGTGAATGTTGTATAATGACTGATATAATTAGTAAAAAATTAGAATCTAAAATAGATCAAAAATTAGCTTCAAAAGCTAAGCGAAAACATTTACCTGATGGTTTCAAAAAAGGAAAAGTTGTCAATGAGGTTTTAGACAAACCTACTGTTATGACCCTTTACAAAATGATAACAGATCATATCATCGCATATGTTAATGGGCCTATAAGTGCTGGAAAAGAGTCTGTTGTTTTTTGGGGGGTAGATGAAAATGATATTAGTGTTGCTTTGAAAATTTATTTGGTAAGTACTTCAAATTTTAAAAAACGCGAACCATACATTACTGGTGATCCTAGATTTTCACATCTAAAAAAGGGCACAAAAAACCTAGTCTATTTGTGGGCAAGAAAAGAATTCCGTAACTTAACTCAATGTTTTGATGCTGGCATTCCTGTTCCTGAACCCCTATATGTCACAAATAATGTCTTGGCAATGAATTTTGTAGGTGAAAATGGAGTCCCTGCTAAATCTTTGTTAGTTTCAGAGGTAGACGGAGATGATTATAGACAAGCAATTACAATTATCAAGGATCTATATCATAAAGCAAAATTAGTACATGCTGATTATTCAGAATATAATATTTTTAAAACAGCAAATGGGTTGATGGTTTTTGATTTAGGTTCTGCAGTTGATCTTAGACATCCCAATTCTAATAATTTTCTTAAACGAGATATTTATAACATTTCACGTTTCTTCGTTAAAAGGGGAGTCACTGTTAAAGATCAAGATGTCTTATTTGAGGAAATTGTAAAATGAGTTTTGAAAAATTAATTCGTATTCCAAATGATCGAATAGCTGTAGTAATTGGAAAGTCTGGAACTGTAAAACTAAAAATTGAAGAATTATGTCATGTTAATTTAGATATTGACGGTGACACAGGTCAAGTTTTAATAAAATCTCAAGGTGATGTTGAAAATATTCAACCTTTCAAAGCGATGGAAATTGTTACGGCAATTGGTAGGGGTTTTTCTCCTGAAAATGCAATGACTTTGTTAGAAGGTGAAAATGCATTACATGTAATAGATCTTAGAGAGTTTGCAGGAAAATCTACTGCAAATATTGAAAGGATTAAAGGGAGACTTATTGGAGAAAGTGGTAGAGCAAGACGAAATATGGAAAATCTTAGCGGTACACATATCTCAATTTATGGAAGAACCGTTTCAATTATTGGGGATTCAACTAAATTACGATCAGCAGTTGATGCAATATCATCTATTTCAAATGGAAGTATGCATGGAGTTGTTTACAGTAAATTAGAATCTGCAAATAGAAGAGAAAAACATGAAAGAATGAAACTGTGGGAAGATCAAGATGTCTTCGATTAAAGAACAATTTAATCAAATTTCTCCTAGTGAATTTTTTTACAGTAATCGTGATTTAGCGGGTTTTAGTAATCCTACACGATCTCTTTATACTGCTGTTAGAGAATTTGTTGAAAATGCATTAGATGCGTGTGATCAAAAAGGAATTCTTCCTGATGTTCATTTATCAATCAAGGCTATAGATCCTGATAAACCTGATCCAAAACCCTACATTCTAACAGTTAAGGATAATGGGCCTGGGATAGATCCAGTACATATTCCTCTTGCCTTTGGAACTGTACTTTATGGTTCAAAATTTGGATTAAAACAAGCTAGAGGTATGTTTGGACTTGGAGCTACTATGGCAATTCTATATGGACAGATTACAACAAACAAACCTGTTATAGTAAAAAGCTCTACAGATGGAGAAACTCAAGATGTATTTGAATTGTTATTGGATATTAAACGAAATAAACCTGTAATTGTAAAACACACTACAAAAGAAATCTCAAAAAAAGGACTTTCTGTTAGTATTTGTTTAGAGGGAGATTATTCAAAAGCTGGTATTAAAATTCGAGATTATGTATATCAAACCTCTTTGATTACTCCTTATGCAACAATAACTTTTGATGATCCAAAAGGACAAAAATTTTCTCATCCACGATTTGTAAAGAATATTCCACCTCCTCCAACAATAATTAGGCCACATCCACATGGAATTGATGTTGAAAGAATACGGAGAATGATAGTTGAATCCCAATTTGAAATTCCAAGTATTGATGATGCAATGATTGAAAAAGTTAGAAAAGATTTAGGTTTGTCGAAGAAAAATCTTGCTTTCACAGCAATCATGGAAAAGGCAAAGAAAAAATGGAAAACCCTTCCACGTCAAGTTAGAGTAGTTATTGCTTTAATGTCATTTTTGAAAATGGATTTTGAAAAATTAAACAAAATAAAAATTGAAGATATTGATATGCCTAACAAAAAATTATTCTATTGGGATTTTGGTGATTCACAATCAAAGTCAATTGATATGGATCCTGAGAGTCTGTATTACAAACAACTAACCAACACTGTTCAAGGTGAACCTCTTACTACATTTTTAACAAAAAGACTTCAAAGAATAGGTCCTACTACTGCAATGAAATTTGCACAATTTGCAAAGTTCAAACCTGAAAAACGAATGGGTACTATGACAAATCAAGAGTTAGTTAACCTTAGTGACGCTCTTCAAAAATTTGATGATTTTCTTGCACCTGATTCAAGCTGTTTAGCACCATTGGGTGCAGACCCTCTAGAAAAAGGAATTAAAAAATTCTTTAATCCTGATTTTACAGCTGTAGTTCAACGTCCAGCATCTGCCTATTCTGGATTCCCTTTCATTATTGAGATGGGTATTGCTTATGGCGGTGAAATCAAATCTGGTGGACCTCATGTTTATCGATTTGCCAATAGAATTCCGTTATTGTATGATGAAGGTAGTGATGTAGTCCTCAAAGTTGTTCATGATACTGATTGGGGTAGATACAAAATAAAAGGTGAACCTCCATTTGTTATTGTATCTCATATTTGTTCTACTAGAATTCCGTATAAGACTGCAGGAAAAGAAAATGTAGCTGATAGACCCGAAATTGAACGAGAACTAAGATTAGCATTACAATTTTTGTCAAGGAAATTAGCGGCATACATGTCAAAAAGAGGACAAGCTGAAATGGCAAAAAAGAGATCTAATCTTTATGCAAAATACATCCCAATGATTGCAGAATTTTGTACAGAACTTGCTGGAAAGAAAAAAGAACCTAACTATAAGAAATTATTACAAGAAGAAAATTCAATCCAATCTAAAGTAAAGGAGGAAAATGAAATTGAAAACCAGTAAATCTAAAGATCGAAAAAAGAAGTCTGATGAAAAACAAAAAAATATTCTTGAGATGCTTAAAAGTCATGGCGCAAAAGTATATGATGATTTAGATAATGGCCAATTTCCAAAATTCTCAATACCAAGTAGATCTGTAAGTAATATTGTTTATGATAAAAAACTTAGACAATACATTTTAGGTAACAATTCTGCTTTGAGAAGTTCAAGAAATTTTGCTCAGTTAAGATCTTTTACACAATTAATGTGGCTTGCATTTTTTGCAAATAAATTAACCAAAGAGAAAAAATCATCCACTTTAAGAGATGTTTATTATTCCTCCCAAGCGTTTGGTGTTGAATTTGAAGATCAGGGTGAATCTGATAATATTATTGTAGATTTAGAATCTGTTACCTCTAAACCTCGAGAAGATTTTCATATATTTCCTGAAGAGCGAAGTTCTATTTTTGGTGATTTGAACATAGAATATACTATTCCTGGTTATGAGGGTAAAACAATGAATCTATCTAATCACCCTGATGGATATTCAATTGGTCCTAGTTTGACTACTGCAGAACTTGTTGATACTACTGCTGAAATTGTAATTGCTATTGAAAAAGGTGGTTTGTTTACAAGATTTGTTGAGGAACAAGTTGATAAAAAATTCAAATCTATAATTATTAACACTGGTGGACAAGCTCCTCGTTCAACTAGAACTTTGTTAAAAAGACTTCATGATGAAATGAGATTACCTATTATTGTTTTAACTGATGGTGATGTGTATGGTGAACATATTGCAATGGTTATAAAATCTGGTTCAGCGAATGCTGCTCATCTCAGAGATCTAACAGTTCCTGATGCAAAATGGGTTGGAGTATGGGCTACTGATATTGAAAAATTTAAACTACCTACAATACCTATGACTGAATCTGATATCAAGAGATGCTATGATCTTCAAAAAGATCCAAGATATCAAGATGGGATTTGGAAAAAAGAACTAGATGTATTTTTGAAAATTAAAAGAAAAGCAGAGTTAGAGGCTTTCTCTAAATATGGTCTTACTAACATTACTGATAAATATTTACCACAAAAATTAGAACTAGCAAAAAGTCTCTAGTTATTTTATTCTAATTGAGCATTATTTGTATATCTTTCTAGCTTTAAGTATTGTCAATGACCAATACAATATTGAATAATTCACTACTGAATAAGGCAGATATTGACTGGCTTGATAAGATTCATAGAAAATCTAAATCTGATAGAAGTCGAACTGTAGCTGAAATTTCATTGAAAACATTTGATATCTTTTGTAAGGATCAAGGCATGGAAAGACATTCAGACAAAGATACAATCTATGGCTACATTCCACAGATGATAGAACAGTTCAAGGTATGGTATAATCCAAAGCCAGATCCTCAAAAATATGTAAGACCTGACATTAATTCTATCTGTAATGTTTTAGATAGATTTGTTGGATTTATGGATATTGAGCATAGGGATATTATCATATCTACCAATAAACAAAAGGGTAAAGAGACTTTCTTTAAGAAAAAAGCCCCTAAGACAATCCAACTCTATTTCTCATGGATTAAGATTTATCTCAGATCAGTACATTCGATTAAGATAGCGAGTGAGGATGTTAAGGAATTAGTTACTTTTCCTAATCAGACAAAGTATCAAAGAGAAGCTTTGACATTAAAACAACTCAAAGTCATCATGGATAATTCCAGTTCAAGACGTAGATGTTTGTATTACATTCTAGTTAGTTCTGGAATGAGAGTCGGAGAAGCTTTGACTTTAACTCCTGCAAATATTTTCTTGAAAGAGAATCCAGTTAGGGTCAAGTTGTATGCTGAGAATACAAAAACCAATGAAGAAAGAGAAACTTATCTTTCAGCAGAAGCTGTTGAGAAAGTTAAACCATTCTTGGAGGGATTAAAAGAAGATGAAAGAATTTTCAAAACAACTGGAAATATTGTAGATGATGTAAGTGCCGAGGATAGAGTCTTTGGTTATCTTAGAGAAAAACTAGGTTATACTGAAAAATACAAAGGCTCTGTCAGATACAAGATAAGAATACATGGGATGCGTAGTTATTTCCATACCAAAGCAAGTCAGAAACATAGTACAGAATATGCCAATGCCTTAGATGGACATACTGGCTACTTAGAACAATATTATAATTTGACTCCAGAAGAACGAGCTGAGAAGTACAAGGAATTAGAGCCAGAACTGTTAATCGAATCTGTCAAAGTAGAATCTGATCATACCAAAGACAAAATCATAGATACTCTTAGAGAGGATATGGATAAAATGAAAGATGAGATGGATAGAATACTAAAGACTCCAAATAGAATAGTAGCACAATAATTCTTTCTACCTTTTTTTTATCCAAATAATATCTCAGATTGTAGGAACAATCCTAGTATAATCAAACTAATTCCTAAAGCTCTTGAATGATGATTGTTAATCCAATCATGGAATCTCAAAGCACGACTATCCTTATCATTGAGCAATAATTTAGAGCGTGAAATAATCGGAACTGAGACAAATAAGAATAGAATGAAACCTCCAATTTGTAAAACTAGACCTAAGTCATGGAATGGAAACATGATTATTTTTTCTTTCCCCAAATTTTATCAGAATCGTATTTAGAATTTCCCCACACCTTATCGAGATTCTTTTGATTTTTTACAGACTCAGATTTGGCTTTTTGATTTGTCAATATCTGAGCCTAACTCCTTAGTCATTTTGTCCATTGATTTTCCAAAATCAGATGTGGCCTTATTGAAACTGTCTAAATTCTTTTGATTAAAAATTCCTGTAAGAACATTAAAACAAACATCTAAGACTTTGTTAAGATTCATTTTTTTGTTTTCCCCCATTTAGATATTTCTCCTTTTGTAAAATTAACCTCATCTAATGATTTTTTGATTAAGTTATCGAACAGTATCACTAACTCAGGATCTCGTTTTTGGAGATAATCTATTCTGTATTTGAGAATTTTACTAAGCATTTTGATATTATTCTTAGCAATTCCTTTATCCGATTCATACAATGGCATTAATAATTTTAAATTCTCAGTAGCAAGGATTACAATTTCCATTTTAGCTCTTTCAACAAAGAGCTTTAAAACAACTTTATCGGAGACTTTCTTTTTTGAATTTTCCATATGATTAATTTCATCATTAATTCTTTCTTTCATCATTATCGGAGTTTTGTAATGTTCATCATCACTCACAACATATTCAGGTTTTCCTTTAACTATTTTTTTACTAATTGTTTCATCTTTGACTAATTGAGCTAAATGTTTTGAGAAAGTTTGTTTTGATCCTATACCTTTTACTTTACTCCAAATTTTATTAAATTGATTATAACCACTTTTGACAGTATAGACAATTTCATAATCAATATCAAATGACATCTAGTACAGTAAAGGTGTACTGTACTTGATATACTTTACCATACCATATTTGATTAATTATGAGTGAAAAAGTAGTCGCAATATACGTCTCAAGACAGTTTAGAGACAAAATTAAGGTTGAAAAACGTGAATTAACCTATGAACAATATCTCGATAATCAGTTAAAATCTGAAGGAAAAAATCCCTCAGTCAAAGAAACCAATTCCATCACGAAAAGGAGTTCTAAGTAATTGACTTTTGTTTCTAAAAATATAAAGTTAGGAAAGGGCAATGGTTGCTATCAGAAAGACGTTAATTTACAAAGACGAAACCCACTCTGCAAACAAAAGTTTCGCAAGGGTCAACTCTGTTTTTTCTGTGAAAAAGCTGTAAAAGATTCACGTGGGCGAAAACCCTATTTTTGGTCTGTGAACAAATTGCATGGACACCAATCTTGGGAGCATGTAAGCGAAGATTACCGACCTTATTTGTTAGGACTTGTTGAAAAAATAAACAAGGGAGAATTATAAAATGAAAAAGTGTTGCAGTAACAAAACAAAATATCAGATAGTTTATGATATTGGATTAGAAAAATCTGAATGGTTACTTTGTAAAACTCATTTTGAATCAATTACTGTATTTCAAAAGAACATCAAAACAATAACAGAGGTAGAAAAATGAAAGCCTATTTTTGTGTAAAATGTATGAGACATTCAGATTCATTTACAAACTTTGATTTGTATTTTCTTAAAAATAAACCAAGACTAGCAAATCATACTGGCTTGGATGAATTTTTGTGGAGTAGAAACTAAATGACTACTGAGATAGAAAGGACCAAAGAGTTAGTTACACACATGAAGAATGTTAAGACAGGATCAAGTCCAAAACCAATCTTAACTAATTGTAAAAAGTGTATGAATGATTTACATGATGAATGTATCACGCCTGAAACGTGCCTATGTTCAGTTGATACTGAGCATAATACTAAGGGAAAAATTGTTTATGATCCAAAAAAATGGACTTCTGATACTGCAAAAGCAACTACGATACAAATTTTTTCAGTAGATGAGAATCTAAAGTTTGATGATGAATCAAAAATAAATAGTGTTTGTATAGTTCTAAACAAATTCTGGAATTTTAGCAATCCTTACGAGCTTTTAATGTATGATGGGGTGAGATATAGTAATGATCAAGCTGTTAGACTTGTCAATACATGGACTCAAAAATTAATTCCATATTGTACTAAGAATAATTGTAATGAAGTATTGTTTAAAATGTAAGTCCAAAACTATGTAGATTTAATTGAGTTTGATAAAGATCCTACCAAACTAACTCTACTTTCTGGAATATTAGATATTACAACTATGAAAGAAACCAAACATACTCCAAAAAACTTATCCAAAGTTCTATATCCGTTAAGATTCATTAAACCTGGAATAAAAATTAATGATGAAACTATCTTTGAAGATATTGAAAAAAATCTAAAAGATACTGAGTTTTACAAATACTTAGTTAGATCATTTACCATTGATGGAAAATTCAAGAAAGAAAGTTTAGAATCAATATTAGAAAATATGGCTAGAGTTTTTATCAAAAGAGCAGTTGATGATAAAGGGTTTATCCATTTAGGAGGAGGTAATAATGGAAAATCAGTATTTCTAAAATACTTACAAAAATTAGTAGGACTTGAAAATTTTGTATCTATACCTCTCCAAACTTTAGGAGATGATAAATTTGCTAAAGCAGATTTGGAAGGAAAATCACTTAATGTTTATGCAGATTTAGAGGAGCACGCTTTAAGACATTCTGGAGCCACTAAGAATCTCTTTGGAGGCGAGCCAGAAAGAGCTCAGAAAAAACATGGACATGGATTTACGTTAAGATGTTTTTCTGCTTTTGTTTATTCTTGCAATAGGTTTCCAAAAGTATATGATCAATCTGAGGGATTCTTCAGGAGATGGATTATCAGTACATGGGAAAGAGATTTTGAAAAAGATTCAGAAAAAATACCTGATTTGATTGATAAATTGAATGATGAAGATGAGAAAAACAAGGTATTTTCATCAATTATACACCTAGCAAGTAAGATAAACAGAGATGGGAAATACATCCATGAGAAAAGCTGGAGAGAGAATCAAAAGCAATGGAACAGTAATGCTGAGCCATTAGACTCATTCATTGGAGAATACATCTTAGAGGATTTGGATAAATCAGCCAGAAAAACTAAGATTGAGACTTACAAATTCTATAAAAATACCATGTATGATTTAGGAGAATTACCACTATCCATGAGAAAATTTGGAGAAGCTATGATAGAGGTTTATGATGAATCTAAGATAGACAATATTAGATATTGGTTACATATCGACTTGAAGAAACCTAAACAAATACCTCTACCTTTGAAGTCTAAAGATGAAACAAAACCCCATGTTATCATACACGATAAAGAATAATCATAACATCCAAGTCCATTTACCTACCTTATTTTATCCATTAAGATACAAAGTATTCATTCAATTAAAACGGGACACATACTCTTAACTTTCTTTTCTACATATTATTCCATATTCTAGTAGAAGTAAGTTGAAGCTATGTGTCCCGTTTTGTTATCCTATGTATTTACACTTAGTAATCACTAAGTGGACTTATCTAGTCACTGAAAATTCTTTCATTGATTAATTATTAATTATTTTAACTTCTAGTTTCTACTCTTAATTATATAGAAAAAGTAAACTGAGAGTGTATAATTTCATTATAGAAAGTATTGAGACCTGTCACTCATTGGAGGTTTGTAATTAAAATGGGTAAGGCTGGAATACTTCCAGATTTAACAAGTACGTTTTCTTATTGGCGTAAACAATACGATGATGCTTTATCTTCTGGGAATTGGTCTACTATGTCCTTAGCATTACATCACATGAACGGAGCCTTAGAGATTGAATATAGAATACCAATTAGTTCAGACTTATGGGAAGAACAAAAAGATGGATACATAGTTTGGAAATGTAATTCATGTACAAGTCCAGAAACTAAAATCATTAACAAGGGAGAGGATAACGAATACACAAAAGAGATTCAAGTAGCAACCTGTTCAAAACGAGAAGACATTGAAAGGTTTACTGAGAAATGCTCAGATATTATCAGAGTTTTGTCAGGAGACATAACTAGAAGAATGTGGATTTGCCCAAATTGTAAGAATATAGCTTCTGTTAGAAGCGTTGAATCTCAGATATTGAAGTACAAACAGCCTCATTATCGAGGATGTATCTATGAGGAACCTTCTAGACCAAAGACATCTTTGATGAGAAATCGAGGATCTTACCCATCAGATATGAGAAAATGGGGGAGAACATACTCAATAGAATTAGAAAGACAACTTGCAGTTTATCGAATCGAGTACATTAGCCAACATGGTCATGAAATGGAAGATACCACTGGCTTTCAAGATAGAGGAGACAAATCATGAGTGGTAAAGATGAGATGATAAAAAATTCAGAATTTTTGAAAGAAAGTCTTGAGAATTTGTTGGATGCTACTGAGGATAAAGTTGTAAGAG
>SPKZ01013210.1_pt1 | contig 21229 bp, 18 predicted proteins | sample 2456571 | NCBI WGS metagenome assembly SPKZ01 (sample SAMN11192286, study PRJNA482655) | marine metagenome | biome: ENVO:00000447; feature: ENVO:00000244|ENVO:00000211|ENVO:00000569|ENVO:00002023; material: ENVO:00002151; isolation source: ocean water from marine abyssalpelagic zone ... | reverse complement strand
TTATAGTGTTTATGAAGGTATTGAAGGCGTTATTCCTGTGGGCTGTTGGGCACACGCCAGACGTAAATATGATGAAGCATTAAAAGCAGAATCAAAAAACAAAGGCCGTGCCCATAAGGCCATTAGCTTTATCAGCCAATTGTATAAACTGGAAACCCAAGCGAAAAATAAAAAACACTCCCCCCAAGCTCGGTATCAGCTACGACAAGAAAAAGCGTTACCTATTTTAATAAAATTCAAAGCATGGCTTGATGAAGCCAGTGATAAAGTATTAGCGGGCAGCTATATTGGCAAGGCTATAAAGTACAACCTCAATCAATGGCATAAACTCATTCGCTATATTGACGATGGGCATTTAGGGATAGATAACAATATCACCGAGCGTGATATTAGACCGTTTACCACGGGCAGAAAAATTGGATGTTCTCAAAATCAGTTAACGGTGCGCAGGCAAGTGCGACACTTTATAGTATCGTGATGACGTGCAGAGCCAATGACATCAATCCCTATTATTACTTCCAGCATTTATTTAAAATATTGCCAACGCGTCAAAGTGACGATGATGATTTTACCGACTTAATGCCGTGGAATGTGCAGCTAGACTTCGATTATAGTTAAGCGCACTGCTTAATTGCGCGCTTACGTATAAATTAGGTTGTTCATAACGAAATGATTTCATCACAGTTAACCATTGTACGCAGTAAACGGCGAGTAATTAAATCTGAAGAGGTCAAACTGCAGAATATTTACTGTTTGGTTTGATAAGGTCTGAGTTTCCACACTATGACTATTTCGGCACATCCTTTAGCTTCTATTATAGTGTGTTAACCATAACGACTTCTTTAGTTTTGATAATATTGCTCTAAAGAAGCCATCTGATGGATTATATGAAGTGGTCAAATTAAATTTTAATTGCCCGTTTTTCAATTTCAACGTCAAGTAAGCGAACAAATTGTTGACCTGCATGCATATCTCGCTCTATTTCGCCTCCTTGAGGTGAGGAGCGGCCATAAGAAATTTTGACCATATTTAAACTAGGCACCGTAAAATGTTTAACGGTAGCAGGATCAGCACCAAACAATTTTTTAAACAATTCACCATTTAAAGAAGAGCTTGTACTATAGTCTTTAAATTTTTCTTCACCATCAAAAAACAAATCGAAAGTAATCCAGAAAGGACCAGCATTTTTTGATCTCACATGGCGACAAACATCGTTTATAGTTGTCATAAAATAGTTTCCTTTATTTATAGTTGTAATAATTTGATTCTAACGAGTTCTAATGGATCATCTAGAGATACCACATGGTTTAATTTGAACTCATACACGGGACCTCTATCGATATCAGCAGGTGAGAAAGCAAACCCATAACTAGGCAATTCTTCGTCTAAATCAATCGGGAAGTGAAAGAAATATGGATTACATGCTTTAGCCATTTGAGAAGCAATTTCTTGTGTTTGAGCTGTCGCCACAAATAAAATGCCAACCTCCCTTGGCGGTGGAGTATTTTCAGGTAATTTTTCTCCTGATACGCCATTCCAGCCATACATTCTAAGAGAGATATCAAATTCATCAGAATTTAATCCCATGGTTTTGATCACTCTTTCATTTAATGTTGCCAATAATTTGTCATGAAATTCATCTAACCTACTTAAGACCTTAGGGTCTTGAATGCCAATTAACATAATAGTTTGATATCTACCAATTGCAGCGCCTTCCAATTTCAAGGTATAAGGCATCTCCTTCCAAACGGATCCTGTTACTTTAACTTTACGATGATCACACTGAACGTATTTGGCGTTAGTAACGTCTAAAATGCCACCCGGTTCGATTAACCCAAATGGGTTGGAGTTTTCATAAAGCATATGCGCCGAAACACTATCTGGACTACATTGGTTTTCCACATTGAGTGGTTCTACTTCAAAACCATCATTGTCGATACTCAAAAGAACTCCAGCACCATTAGTAGGTGAAACACAACATTGAGCACCACACTCTGCAATTTTTGCTGCATGCCATGATGCTCCCCACGGAGCGCCTTTCCATAAGGCATAACTTGCAATTACCGCGGTGTCAGTTGTGCGTCCTCCTAGGATAATATCTACTCCACTTTCTAATACGGTTGTATATGGTTCAACTCCCATCGCCACAACAATATGCTCACAGGCTTCAAGAGAGTTATTATCTAAAGCGCCTAGCGGTGGTAAAGGGAAAATTAAGCCATTCTCATTTTTCTGTTTGAGTACCGCTTTATCTTGTTCTGAATACAAAATAGCTATTTTTGGAGTGAAATTTATTTCTTTAGCAATCTCAATGACAATTTCTCTGGTCCAATTGACGTTTTTGTCACCACCCGCTTGACCACAAGTTCCGATAATAAGTGGAATTTTAGCTTTCATAGACGCTTTCATTAATATCGTTAGATCGCGTTTAACCGAACCTCGATTATTTTTGGAAATACCTAAGGCTAAATATGCTGCTCCGCTATCTGTAGAGCCAGCATCAGTTGCGATAACATTAGCTCCCTGACTCAAACCATATTCTATTTCTTCTTCTCTAACCCCTGCACCTAGCGATCCAACTGGTACAATAATTTTGATAGGTTTAGTTAACATCTGATTTCCTCAATTAGTTTGGTAAATTGGTTATGCAACTTTGTTGCTCTTTTGATTCATTTCATCAAGAACGTCACAAGCCGCAGCAGAACGGTTACGAAGGTGTGCGCGCATTTTTCTTTCGGCTTGATAGCCTTCACCGGCCATGACGGCATTTATTATTTCGTTATGTTCTTCTAATGAATCTTGAGTGCGAGATTTACCCGTTGCATCATTGAAATAAATTCTTTGTAGTGGATAGGTGAGCTTTAGGCCCGTATCTTTCAATAATGAATTTCCTACTATTTCGTATAGCAAATCATGAAAGTATTGACGAATATCAGTAGATTCTTTTAATGTGCCATCAACCATTAATTTATTCAGTTGAATTTGACACTCCTTCATTCGATCGGAATAATCAACTCGAGCTATATTTTCAGCCGCAAGTTTGGCCACAAATCCTTCAATGGCTTCACGAGTCTGAAAAAACTCTCTTATTTCTTTTGCTCCAAACGCTTTAACTGAAGCACCTTTATGTGGAATAAACGCTAAATATCCTTCTCCTGCAAGACGGCGAATAGCCTCCCGTACTGGTCCAAAGCTCACACTAAACTCTTTACTAATATCGGCAACGATTAGACGTTGTCCCGCTATCAATCGACCATCTTTAATCGCGTCTCTTATGGCATTGATGATTTGCTCAACAATAGTTACTGAATTAATTGAATTTGTGGTCATTTTTTTTCCTAGTTTAGGTATTTAACAGAACCACACTAACATGCAGCCCAACTATCAACCAAATTATACTACAATGTAATCAATATTATTTCCATAAATATAATTAACATCACACACAATTATGAATATTACGTTAAATTACATCAACTAACACATACAAACAGAACGAGACAATCAAAAAAAATCACAATGACAAATAAAATTATATTACAATCTACTTTATTTTGGTAAGATTTATCTGTCAGTTTATTCAAGGTTCGCTTCTGACTAATTATTTTTGGTTATGCTCATCTTTAACTTTATTAATAATAATTGATGAGCTCTTGGTTAAATCGAGAGAGCAAATATAGTGAGTAGGTTTAACATTTCCCGTTGTTTATCTATTTGAATAGCTGGGGGACATTTCTATTTCATCAATAAAGAACGGTTGTCACACTGGTTTGTCACGATAATGCAGTGTGGCTAACCCATAGTAGGAGATAAATATGGATCATATAACTTGGTTTAAAGATTTTAAGACATTAAGCGAAACTGAGAACTTCTCCGCTGCTGCAAATCTGCGCTTTACAAGTCAGTCTGCATTTAGTCGCAGAATACGAAGCCTCGAAGAATGGGTTGGTGAGCAGCTTTTTCATAGAACGTCACAAAAAGTGATTTTGACCTACGCTGGAATAGCATTTTACCCTTATGTAACAAAAGTACTAGAGACATTAAATCAAGGTATAGATGAAGCGAGAAAAGCAGGCAAAACTGAAAATACAACATTACGTATTGCCGCAACACATGCTTTATCTTTAGTTTTTTTTCCAAATTGGTTTAGACAATTTGAAACAGAGATCACTGCGCGAAGTGTCCAACTTTTTTCAGACACTTTAGATGCATGTGAAAACCATTTAGTAAATGGTGATGTTCAATTTTTAATAGGTCATGAGTATTCCTGTGATATAGAGAATCAGCAAAAAAAACAATCTCAATCTATTATTGTTGGCAAGGACTGTCTAATACCTGTTCATGCTATTTGTTCAAAATTGCAGTTTAGTTTGTCTGGTTTAAACTCTAGCGCCGAAATCCCTTTATTATCGTATTCAGCTCAAAGTGGTTTAGGTAAAATATTAAAAGATTCAAAAGTTATAGAAAAATCAAATTTATCCTATAATAAGTATTTTTCATCTCATTTAGCAACGGTATTAAAAGAAATGGCCTTATCTGGTTACGGAGTTGCTTGGCTACCACAAAGTTTGATTGAGCATGAACTCACTGCAGAGACCCTTATTCCTTTTACTAAAGAATTTCAAAAATTGCCAATGAATATACGATTATTTCGAACTAAAACTGAGCTTGGGGATACAGCAGAGCAACTTTGGAGATACGCCAATACGCGCTATCAAGGATAACAGGCGTAGCATTTATGGATGATTCATGAAAACGTACGTAGCGAAGGCAGTACCTACCGTTGATTCGGCAATCTTTTATTCAATCTAAAACAATGTGGTAAATGAGTTATGCAACATTGTTGTTATTGTGATTAAGTCCATCCAAAATTTCACAAATGGCAATAGAGCGATTACGAAGATGTGTGCGCATTTTTCGTTCGGCTCGGCAACCTTCACCAGCTAAAATTGCATCTATTATTTCATTATGTTCTGCTAATGAATCTTGAGTATGATCTTTACCAGATACATCATTGAAGCAAATTCTTTGTAGCGGATAAGTAAGTCTAAGTCCCGCCTCCTTTAATAATGAATTACCGGCAATTTCGTATAGTAAATCATGAAAATATTGCCTAATATCTGTAGACTCTTTTGTTGTTCCATCAACAACTAATTTATGCAGTTGAATTTGGCACTGCTGCATTCGATCGGCATAATCTAATCGAGTTATATTTTCCGCTGCAAGTTTAGCAACAAACCCTTCAATGGCTTCACGAGTCTGAAAAAATTCTCTTATCTCTTTTTCTCCAAACGCTTTAACTGAAGCACCTTTATGTGGAATAAATTCTAAATACCCTTCTCCAGCAAGGCGGCGGATCGCCTCTCGTACTGGTCCAAAGCTGACACCAAACTCGTCACTAATATCTGCAACAATTAAACGTTGCCCAGCAACTAACCGGCCATCTTTAATTGCCTCTCTTATAGAATTGATGATTTTCTCAACAATAGTTACTGAATTAATTGATTTTGAGGTCATTTATTTTCCTAGTTTAGGTATTTAACGAAATAGCGCAGGTAGATACCAACATAATACTTTCTTTTGCCCTAAAACTGAATGATTACAGATAAACGAATAAAATTTTCACTTTGATTTAATTACTATTTTTATCATATTTTTAATTTCAGTATTAAAATATCTTTTATTTTAATACTGAGGGAACCCTTCTAATTTAGCTTAAACTGTCAATTTTTATATTCAGTACTGTTAGTCTACAACACAAAAATAATGACGCTTGATTGAATAATAACGGGTTGTTGTGATTGCAAGCAACGCCGCTATTGTTAACTTTAGCCAGCAAGGTTGAGTAAAGGGTAGGCTGATTGGTATAATAATGCTTAATCACGAAAAGATCGATCCAAACGATCTAACTTACGCAGCAACCCAGGCCATGCCAATGCGCCACCTAAACCTTTAGTAACCGCTTTTGCTTGCTCACGCATTGTTGCTAGCACTTCATTCGGCACGAGAGTGAGCTTTTGAGCGCCTTGGGCTCTTAATTGAATCGAACAGGATGCTTCCATAATGTACATTGCAAGAAACGTATCAGCGATACTTGGTGCACAGGTCAGTAATCCGTGATTACGTAAAATCATAAAGTTATTACTTCCCAAATCATTCACCAGCCGTGGCTTTTCATCTTCACGTAAAGCGACTCCTTCATAATCATGATAACTAAGACCAGACAATACAAACAGTGATTGTTGTGATAAGGGTAATAAGCCTTCTTGTTGAGCTGAAACCGCAACACCATTAATGGTATGGGTATGCATAACACAATGAGCATCTTCCCTTGCGTCATGAATCGCACTATGAATAGTAAAGCCAGCAGGATTAATTTCATAAGGTGAGTCCAATACTTTGTCACCATTAATATCAACTTTAACTAAGCTAGTGGCGGTGATTTCTTCAAACATTAAACCATAAGGATTAATTAAAAAATGTCGATCAGTACCTGGTACCCTAGCTGATATATGGGTAAAGACTAAATCATCCCAACCATAAAGCGCCACAAGTCTATAAGCAGCGGCTAAATCAACCCGTAATTGCCACTCTTGCGCACTCACTCTTCGTTTAACTAATTCGGTAAATATATGATTTTTATCAGTTATATCCATCTTTAATTTCCTCTAATGATAATGATAATGATAATGATAATGATGCCAGCATTCTCTCATGATTATTAACACCAAATTGTCAACTAGTTTACTATTGTTTGGATTTAATGATATTCTGATAGCATTACCTCTAATATAAACTTCCTATAGAATGACAAAAAAAACCACACTGAATAAGTTAATAGGAAATACTTGGCTTGAAAATCTTCCTTTAAAAGCAAAAACTGAACTTCTTGAGGTGGCAAAAATTAAAACCTATCAAGCCAATCAACTAGTACATAGTAAAAATAGTGAAGCTTATGGTCTTTATGCTGTGATTAGTGGCGAAGTAAGAATCAGTGCAACAACATCCTCAGGTGAAGAAATTGTTTTTACACGGATCACAGCCGGTCAATGGTTCGGTGAAGTTGCTTTACTTGATGGTGGAGTAAGAACCCATGATGGATTCACGACGGTTGAATCCGAACTCGCCATTTTACCTAAAGAATCTGTCCTCATTATTTGCAAAAAATACCCAGAAATTTATAGCGCCTTAGTTTCTTTACTTTGTGACCATTGTCGACAAGCATTTAGTGCCATTGATGATTTTTTATTATTCACACCCGAACAACGAATCGCAAAACTTTTACTTAAACGATTCAAACTTTCGAACCAAAAGCGAGTAAATATTAGTCAATATGAATTAGGAGCTTTAATTGGAATATCCCGACAAAGCACTAATAAAATTCTAAAGTCATGGGAAACCAAAGGTTTTATCAAGAGATACTACCGTAGTTTAGAAGTCATTAAAGCCTACCAGCTCAATGAAATTATTGAATGTTAGAAGAGGCTTCATTTTATAATACTAAGGTTGTCGTGGTTCAAGGGGGACTGATGAACTTGACACTTTACCGTGGAGACTCCCCTTGATGGTTAAAAATATTAATTCAACACTAATCAAATTAAGTGGTTGCTATATAAAACATACAATCCAATCATTGTTGTAGGAATTGATACTATGGTACTGACTACAATTATATTAGCGGCCAATTTACCATCACTACCAGACATTACCGCAAAAATATAACTCGCGGAAGCGGTAGGACTAGCAAAAAACAAGAAAAGTACGCCAAGATATTGACCTCGAACGCCTAAATATAGCAATACTGAAATAATAATTAACGGTGACAATATAAGCTTTACTAAAACAGCATAAAAAGCAACCGCTCTAGATGTTTTAAATGCATCGATTGATAGTGAAGCTCCAATGCATATCAATGCTAATGGTAGGGAAAGTGACGCGAAATTTTCACCTGCGCCTAACACTACATAAGGAATTTCCAACTCCAAAAGAGAAACAAATACACCTAAAAAAATTCCTATATTTAATGGATTAAAGATAATATTTTCAACCAATTTCTGTAAATTAGGCTTATAAAAATCACTGCAAGCGTAAAACACTATAGGTGATAAAATATTATATAATATCGTCGATACGCCAGCTAACATTCCACCAATTTGTAAGCCTAAATCCCCATATAGACTAGCAGAAAATGCTAAACCTATAATACCGCAATTACTTCTGAATCCAGCCTGAATAAACACACCTTGTTGATATTTTTTATACGTTTATGAGAAAATAACCAACAAGCCAACATGGTAATTATAGTACCAATACAAAACCATAAAATTAAGTATCTGTACAATTGAAATTGTAATTCAGCTGTAGCCATAGTTAGAAACAATAACGTAGGCATAGTCGCCTTAAAAACTAATTGTGATGCTACCGTCACAAAATCACTATTTATTAATCGAAATTTTTTCAACAAAGCGCCGAGAATAACCATAGAGAATACTGGTACAGTAACTTCTAAAACATTTAGAATAAAGTTTTCGTTCATTTTCTACAATCACTCACTGTTATAGCCTAGGCTCACTTTCGGCATTTAATATTGAATGAACACTATCAGGATTCAATAGAGGAATGCGCATCATCATAGGTAATGTAGATGTAATAAAGCGCCCATAGGCTAGAACTAAAGAAATGCACCGAAAAGATATCCCGCGAAAAGCAGCACAATACCCCCACCTAAACGTGATGATATTTGAGCATAAGGGAATAGTTGCATACGTCTAGATGCTGTTAACACTTCCAAATCTCCTGAGCCGCCTCTATTTGCCATACAAAGTCCTGCGCTAATAGCCGCTTCAATGGGATAACATCCAAAACGCCCCGCTACCAACATGGTTCCTAGTACGGATCCTAACACCACACAAAAACAAATGAGTAAATTAGTAAACTTAAGCGCATCCATCATTTCATTAAGATCTGTTGTTAAACCCACAGCGACTAGAACAAGAACCAAGAAGATTTTCATTCCCCATTCAGAAAAGGCAAATAGTGACTGCTTTTGATCAATAGAAAGTATGTCCAAAAGATTAATAGCAACAATCAATAGAACAACCCAAGCAAATAAATGAATCATTGGAAATATTGCATAGAGAAAGAAACTTAATAGAAGAACTCCAATGATAAAAAAGAGAGCTCCATGCGTATTCAACTGCCCCTTAGACGAACCTTGTTCGTCAAAATCTGGAGCATTGTTATCTAACTTAAGAAGCTTTCCCTCGCCACTAAGTGATGGAAATTTATTTCCTAGTTTATTAAGTAGAGAGGCTATTAATATCGCTAATATATTCGCTAGGGTAAGAACTGATATAGCAAAACTATAATATTGTGCACCATCATTTCCTGTTATATCGCTATAAATTTCAGCCATTGGTATGGCACCTGCGCCATTTCCTCCCCCCATAATAGGTAACACATAATGAGTAATGATCCGAGCTGGTTCAACACCAACGACTAAGCCCGCGCTAATACCTAGCATTGCAGCACCGGCCAATCCGGCAAGAATAATAGGAATGTAGGCAGCCAGTGATCTCATAAGAACCTTAGATGGCACTGAAAGAATACTTGAGGCAATCACGCCAACTAACAATAAATACAAAAATCGATTATCGAGAACCGAACTTTTTAGAAAGTTTGCATCATCACTCGAAATTACATTCCAATGAACAAGAAGGGCAGATCCAAAAAAGGCCATTATCATCCCTCCTCCCACATATTCCTTCCATATAGGTAGTTTTTCACCGAAAGCGAAAAAAATAAAACCTATAGACCACATAAAGGCGAAAGCTCCGACTATACCGGTATCCTGTAATTTTCCAGATTGCCAAAAAAGGATAATCAGCGCGGCCATAGTGACGAAAAAAACAATAGGTATACCCGATATTTCATATTGAAAAATATTTTTAAAATTACTCCTTTGTTCAATGTTTTCTTTCATGTTATTTACCCTATTAAAATGTAATTATCTGAAGTTCTATATAAAAACCATGCTGTTGTATCGCCATTATGTAACTAACATAGCATTGAATAATGAGACGTAGTCTGTCTGATTTTCCAAATTAGCAACAAACTCTAATACCCTATTTTGCGCAGCACTGTTTATGTGTGGTTTCGCCATTTGTCTAAACTTTCGCTCGAAATCACTATCGGTCATGGGGGTTTCAAATGAACCTGGACCACTGATCATTTCACTGACAAATTTTTCTCCAGAGACCAGAGTTATTGTCACTCGATTGGCTAAGTGTTGCGGAAATAACTTAGTTAACGAAATGTCTTCGCTCACGATAGTTTTATCCATTAGAACCATAACAAGTGGATCAGAAATTTTATTCAACGAATAGGATTCTAAAGTGATATCACTATCAAGTAGTGCCCTAGCTACGTTATACGGTAAACTGTGATCAGCAGTTTCACGGGTCTTGGGACGCCACTTTTCATGAGAATCAGCAAGCACACGTTTATTGAATTCAGATGTTTCAATATGAATAATTTTAATTTTTCCTAAGTCAGAGATCTGTGTACTCAGTTCAATTGCCGCCCAAACCGCAGTATGGAGCTCTCCATTGGTTGGAAATGTTTTAGTAAGCGAACGTTTAATTGCATAATCCCCATTGCTATTATTACCAAATGAAGCTACCTCTAAAAAAAATTTACCCGTAACTTGCTTAAAGAAACCCATTGTTCCTTCAAAGACTGGCGAAGGACCCGTCATTCCTGCGCGTGACAATTGAGCCGAGAAGATAGCGTTGCGCGCAGCATTAGCTGCAGAACATCCCTTCCAATCAGACAATGTACCAGAGCGAACTTGACGCATAGCCAAATGGCTACTTAGTGCAATGTTTATCGCTTGCTCAGTTTTTGTTTGGTTCAATTTCATCAATTTAGCAGCAGCAGCAGCCATAGCGACATTAATATAATTTACGTGATCCCAACCACACTTGTTCAGGCTGGCAGCATCTTGTAACCGCATCTGTATTTCATAAGCGAGGACAATAGCCGAAATAAACTCCTCACCAGTTGCACCTTCAGCTTCTGCCAACGCAAGACATGCTGGAATATTATCACTAGGATGACCAGGCTCTAGCCCCATATATCCGTCATTGTAATCCAGAAACCGAACCATGATGCCGTTAGTAAATGCGGCAAGTTCAGGAGTAGTTCGTAACGTGGTGCCAAAAACACTAGATGAATCTACGGGAACCATAGATGCGAGGGTGATTGCAGATTTAACGGGAGCAGAGCCATAGGCACCCAATATACATGCTAAACTATCAATAACACGCCTTCGAACTATGGCTGTAATTTCTTCTGGTAAACCATCATTTGTAAACTCGCAGGTATAGCGTGCAATACGTTGTGCAATTGTCATCTCAGACATTATTTTCTCCAAATTATTATGATTACCGCAGGTATTAGGTAATCGTTAACGATCACGTTAAGCCTAAAATAGTGAAATATTCTGTATTTTATCCTGAGATAAACCTATTAGAGGCATTACCTAATTATCAAATTTTTTCATTTCTCCGCTCTTTCGCTCTGACGATAGACGTGAGAAGCTTATTAGCAGGAGCTTCCATGCCTATTTTTTTAGCTGCTTTTGGAATGGCTCCATTGATAAATTCAATTTCACTTTGTCGGCCAAGCTCCACATCTTGCAATAACGATGGTCGTGATGCTGGCATGCCAGCAGCAAATGCTTGAACATGTGCAATGGGATCAACAACAGTTAACTCTATTCCGCTAGCTTTTGCGACATCCCAAGCTTCCTGCGCGGCAGCTCTGCTTATTGGCCCTATATCAGGATCATTCATCACTTGACCCGTAGTCATTCCAGTAAGCGCACACGGCGCACTATATGCGACGTTACAAATCAGCTTCTCCCAAAGCATAACTTCGATATTTTTTGCTGCTTCAGCTTTAAAGCCAGCATCTCGCCAAAGTGATGCTATGTGATTTACATCGGTGAAGCCTAAAGTAGAATATGCGCCAATTCGGACAATCTGCATATTATTATGAAAAGTATGACAAGGTCCTTTAAGTTCCGCACCAAAACCACCTGCAATACCAACCATAAGTCTTGCTTCACCTAAGATTGACGCGACAATATCGGCGCTTCCTAAACCATTTTGGATGGTAAGAATCAAGCTTCTATTGCTAATAAACGTCTTTACATCCATTGCAGCTGTTTCAATTTGGGTTGCCTTCACCGCTAATATAACGAGATCAAAATCGGAACTACTATCATCTTTAGTGAAAGCGGTGACTTTTTGTTGTGTATCCCCACTTGCTCCTTCAACCCTAATACCATTTTCGTTAATTAAATCCGCAGTATCTTTATTTCTGATAAGTACAGAAATTTTATTTCCAGACTTTGCAAGTAAACCAGCGAAAATAGCGCCCATAGCTCCACAACCAACAACTAGAATATTCATGTTTTTCTCCTCTATTAACCTTACGCGTCTGCTATATCTTCAACTAACGTCTTTAATAACTGATGTAATTTATGTTTTTTTTCAAATCCAATACCTGGTATTTCCGGTAAAGCAACATATCCTTCATTAACCTCAATATTGTCGGCAAAACCACCAAATGGTGTAAATACATCTGGATAAGACTCATTACCACCTAACTGAAGACCAGCAGCAATATTTAGAGACATTTGGTGTCCACCATGAGGTACTACTCGCCTTGAAGACCAGCCTTTTTCTTTAAGAACATCTAATGTTTTAAAATATTCCACTAAGCCATATGAAAGAGCACAATCAAATTGTAAGTAGTCTTTATGCGGATTCATGCCACCATATTGAAGTAAATTACGGGCATCTTGATGAGAAAATAAGTTTTCACCTGTTGCCATTGCACCGCCGTAATGTTCAGATAGTTCAGCCTGTAAATGATAATCGAGGGGATCGCCTGCCTCTTCGTACCAGAAAAGATCATATTGCTTAAGTACTTTCGCATACTTAATTGCAGTATCCAGATCGAATCGGCCATTTGCATCCACTGCTAAATATTTACCTTCACCGACAACATCCAACGCGGCTTCAATGCGTGGAATATCTTCTTCTAATGAATTGCCTATTTTCATTTTTACTACTTGATATCCTCTATCTAAGTAGCTTTTAAATTCATCCTGAAGTGCGTTACAGTTTTTACCTGGATAGTAGTACCCCCCTGCAGCATAGACCCATACTTTTTTGTCTGCTTGCCCATTTCGATATCGATCAGCAAGCAATTGATATAACGGCTTTTCAGCAATTTTTGCCACAGCATCCCAAATAGCCATGTCAATAGTACCTACCGCAACAGAGCGCTCACCATGCCCCCCTGGTTTTTCATTCTTCATTAAGATGTCCCAGATCTTGAACGGATCAAGATTGGCATTAGCCACATCAATTAAATCACCTGGATCCGCTTCTAATAGCCGAGGAATGAACCTTTCACGCATTAATGAACCTTGCCCATACCGACCGTTCGAATTGAACCCAAATCCAATAACCCGCTTACCATCCCTAAATTGATCCGTGATCACTGCAACAATTGAACAAGTCATCTTGGAAAAATCGATAAACGCATTTGAAATAGGCGAAGCTATTGAAACTGTCTTTTCTCTAATATCTATTATCTTCATTAGTAATACCCCTTTTTGACTTCTCAATATAAAGTACTAAACAAACCTGAACCAATGCTGAATTTGCAACACACTATGCAACACTTGCATACCTAACAAAATACAAAAATGAATCCAATAATAACAACACCCTATAAATAACACGATATTAAACTGTAAATATCGCCATGTTATTACAGAAACAACACATAAATATAATAGCGTTAAAATACATCAAGTTATACTGCATTCGTGGTTATAATTGTATTCAATAACCAATAAATTACTATTTATTTAGTTTATTAAACCTAAATTGAATGCTATCTTAACCATGATTGAACAACAATAAAACACAAAATTGAATTCAATAATAAAAATATAAAATAAATAAAAATATATTAAACACAAATTATTCAGCAGGTGAAGCACATGAAAAAAGGTAATATATTACACTTATCAGCATTATCAATAGCCGTTACATTAGCTATGCAGCCAGTTTTAGCAGTGGAAATTATAGAGGATGAAAAGAATGCCAGAGCTATAGAAAAAATAGTGGTTACAGCACAAAAGCGTGAGCAATACTTACAAAGTACACCTTTAACTATAGATGTTTTTTCAGGTGACCAAATAGAGAAGAACAGAATTGAGAGTGTTCAAAATGTTGCGAATTTGACCCCCGGTCTATCAATGGATGCTTTCCCTAGCTCTCAACCACGCCCATTTATCCGAGGAGTTGGTTCGGCAGATACCGGTGCAGGTGGTGATCAGTCAACAGCAGTATATGTGGATGAAATTTATATGTCTCGTCCTGCTTTTCTTTCTTTCGATTACTTTGATTTACAGCGCATCGAAGTTTTAAAAGGGCCACAAGGAACACTTTGGGGAAAAAATGTTGTAGGCGGTTTAATACATGTAATTACTAATAAGGCGGATAGTTATTTTGATGCTAAATTACAAGCAACCGTAGGTAATGATGGGATTGTAAACACTAATGGCATGATAAACGTACCATTAATTGAAAATAAACTGTTTTCTCGTTTTGTAATCAGCGCTAGTCAGAATGATGGTTTTGCTAAAAACATCAATACTGGTAGTCAATTAATGTCTGAAGATCGATTATCTGGTCGTGCGCACTTTTTACTTAAAGCAATGGAAGATTTAGAGCTAGGCTTATCTTTTAATGTGGTAAATGAAGATAATACCGGTTCCGCAAGAAATCTATATGATGGAAATATTACTGGTTTATCAACAGATCCAGATAATAATAACCGTATCACCTCAGGTGAAATCGATGGCTTTGACGAACGAGATATATTTAGTATTACGGCCACAGCAAAGTGGTCTACAGAAAGAGCAGATATAAATATTACTGCCAATCACAAAGAATTAGAATATGCTTTTAATGAAGACTTTGATGGTACCAATTTATTAGATTTTGCCATGTCAGGTAATAGCATAGGTGACCCTTTACAGATACAGCGTGGTGGAAGTGAAGAAACAGAAAGTAATTCTTTAGAAGTACGTATTTCAGGTGATACAGAAAATGATCTATTCTGGCAAGCAGGTATTTTTTATGAAAAATCTGATATAAATCAAAACTCTATATCCGGATTGTTTAGTGGTTTATGTGCAGTAGATGCCCTTTTGACTTCTGCAGGGGCTATTCCATCAGGTGCATATGCAGCGGCTTTACCCACATTAATAGCGCAAGGTTTTGGTTTTCCTACACCATATGCCACCGCCTATGGCCTAGGTGTAGCTTCAGGTTGTGATAGTTCAAACTCATTAGCAACCCCTGCGGCAAAACAGTCATTTCACCAGGTTGCTATTAATGAAAGTTACGCTATTTTTGGCGAGTTAAGTTACCCCTTATCAGATATTTATACCTTAACCGCTGGGAGTAGATATAGCACGGATCAGAAAGATTATACTGTAGATTCATCAGATTCTTTTATGGGGATACAACTTGCGGCAAAGGGTACTCCAAATGGTTATGAACAAGTTAATGCAAGTGATGATTGGGATGCTTTTACATGGAAGTTAACTTTGGATGCTCAATTTGACCCTGATCTATTTGGTTATGCAACTGTATCAACCGGCTACAAAGCTGGTGGTTTTCAAGACGGTCCATTAACGGCTGAAGACGCTGCTATTAGTTTTGATCCTGAGCATATTACAAATGTTGAATTGGGATTAAAAGCTGAATTACTGGATGGCAGTATGAGACTAAACTCTTCAGTCTTCCTTATGGTACAAAAGGATTTACAAGTAAGAAAACTTGAAGGAACGGTAGTCACAACTACAAATGCAGGTGAAGCAGAAATAAAAGGGCTAGAACTTGAAGTAATGCTTTTACCCATTGATGAATTATCACTTGGTTTAAAATACACCTATTTAGATGCTGTTTTCATTGATTTTTTTGATGGTCAAAATGACTATAGTGGCAATAGATTGAGTCGTACTCCTGAACATTCTTTTGTGCTAAATATTGCCTACGATATTGAAAGCCCTTTTGGTATGAATGGCCTACTTTCTTTAGAAAGTGACTATTCATGGAATGACTCTCGCTTTGAAGATAATTCAAATGAAGCTCCTGAAGTCATTGCAGCTTATGGGCTGCTAGATGCTCGTATTGTTTATGATTTCGATAATTGGCAATTTTCTGCTTGGGCAAAAAATATAACTGATGAAGAGTTTGAAACCCACTACATTAAATTTGGTAATAGCTCTTATATTACTTTTGGACAATCACGTACGGTTGGCGTCACTGCTAACTGGAGATTTTAAACCTAAGCATATTCAAAGATAATAACAGCTTTCGTATAGGACATCTTTCCTATACGTTTTTTAAATACACAATAAAGAAAAATTTAAATGAATGAAATAAAAGTATTAACCCCTACAGGCATGCTTGGCTATGGCTTTCCCGTTGAAGACTTTAATAAAGGTATAGAGCGTAATCCTGATGTAATTATTATTGATTCTGGCTCTATTGACAGTGGTCCAATAAAGATTGGTAATGGCAGTATGACTTGCCCAACAGCTTCTTATAAAGCTGAATTGTTAATTCTACTTAAAGCTGTTTATGAACATAAAATACCTCTTTACATCAGCTCTGCTGGTGGTGCTGGTACAAATATTCAAGTAGATAAAATTCAAGAGATGGTAAAGGAAATATGTGAACAACAAGGTTATTCACTTTCATCGGCTAGCATTTACGCAGATATCCCCAAAAAAACAATAAAAGATAAGCTCATTAAAGACCAAATAAGCCCCTGTGGTAAACATGTTCCTGCATTAACCCTATTAGAATTAAGTAATGCAACAACGGTAGTTGCTCAAATGGGAATGGAGCCTTTTGTTGAAGCAATTAAAAACAATGTCGATGTTATTATTGCAGGTCGTGCTTATGACCCTGCCCCACTTGCTGCTTTTTGTATAAGTAAAGGTTTTGATGAAGCGTTAAGCTGGCATATGGGGAAAATTTTGGAATGTGGAGGACTATGTGCGCAGCCATCATGCCAAGTAATGCTGGGGACTATTCGTCATGATCACTTCATATTAGAACCTTTAAGTGAGCAATCCATTTGTACTGAAACATCTATCGCTGCACATACAATGTATGAAAAATCGCATCCCTTTTTACTGCCTGGACCAGGGGGGATTTTAGATGTATCTGCGTGTAAATTTGAACAGATCGATACACGACGAGTAAAAGTTTCTGGTAGCCTATTTAAGCCGACTCCCTATTCAATAAAATTAGAAGGAGCAAAACTAGTTGGTTATAGATCAACCACCATAGCTGGTGTACGTGATCCCAATGTAATTGTAGCGCTTGATGAAATTGAAATGATGGCAAATGGTTATGCTTTACAAAATTTCCCTCACTTAGAAGGAAAATTTAAACTTATTTTTCATGTTTACGGGCGTGATGGTGTTTTAGGGACTTTAGAAACAGATTTAACGATAGCGAAAGAAGTGTGTGTGGTAATAGAAGTATTAGCTGAAACTCAAGACATTGCTACTCAAGTATGCTCCAAAGCGAGAATAGCGTTATTACATGCGCCATACAAAGGACGAATTGCTACCTCTGGTAATTGTGGCCTTATTTTCTCCCCATTAGAAATACCGTTAGGTGAAACCTATGAGTTTAATATTTATCACTTAATGGCAGTGGATGACCCTTGTCAATATTTTCCTATTAATTATCATCAACTTGGATAAGGCAATAACATGACCAAAATGAAAAAAGTAAACTTAATGGATTTAACTAGTATTGTGCGTAGTAAGAATGCTTCTCCTTTTGAAATAACTTTTGATATTTTATTTAAAAGCAAAATAATTTACGATGAAATTAAAAAAAACAATGCAATTAACCCAATTATTCTTGCTGATTTATTTGGCGTAGGTAAAGAAAAAATACTCGACGTTATTTATTTTGATGCTGCCAATGCCGTTAAGTTTAATATGCCCCGAACCGTACCTCATGCTAGTTTTGGTGAAATTGACATGCACTCAGCACAACAACATGTGCCCTTACAAAAATTAACATTAGCGATGGAAGATTAAGATGTCAATAATTTCAATAAAAATTACTGCCCGAAAAATGATAAGTTATGAAGTAAATGGATTACCTTTATTTTTTTATAGCCTAATGTCCGTGCTTATTATTATATTTTGGAAATTGGGAAAGCTTGAAGCTATGGGGATTGTCGGTGCTTTTGCTTTTATGTGGGCTATAGGCTTTTTCTTCTACGCTATTGGTGAAAAATTACCGATTTGGCGTGAGTATGTTGGCGGTGGCTTAATAATGGCTTTTATTGGCTCTGCTGTTTTAGTGCATATGAATATCATATCTGCCGATGAAGCTGACTTTTTAAAAGCAGCTGTTATAGATAATAAACTGCTGTACCTTTTATTAGTTGCATTAGTTGGTGCAAGTGTTCTCTCAGTACCTCGTAAAGTCTTACTTAAATCTCTGGTGTTATATGTACCCATTATTATCGCAGGTATCACCTTTGCAATGGCACTTGGTGTAGCAGCGGGAACTTTTTTTGGTATTGCACCCGGTAAAATCATTACCATGTATGTTTTGCCTATTATGGGAGGTGGCAATGGTGCTGGTGCTATTCCTATGGCTGAAATTTACGCTGACGTTACTGGCAAAGATGAGAGTGTTTATTATAGTTTTGCCATATCTATTTTAACACTTGGCAACATGATCGCTATATTAATAGCTGCATCATTGAATAAACTAGGAAAGATATATCCATCATTAACCGGTAATGGCAAACTATTAAACACACCAGATGAAATTGAATTAGATGATGAGCCTATTATTGAACACTCAAAATTAAACACACAAGGTTCGCTTTTTTTCGTCACCAGTATTTTATTACTTTGTGCATTATTGTATTCAATTATACCTGCTGTTCACCTGTTCGCTTGGTCTGTTATTATTTTTATGCTATTCAATGCATTAGATATACTTTCAAGTGAGATAAAACAATCTATGCAAGCATTTAGTGAATGGGGTATGAAAGTATTTTTAATCCTAGTACTTGTCGCTATAGGTTTAAAAACAGACTTAAACACACTTATTGATACTTTTAATATTGCCAATATTACTATCGCATTTTTTATTGTTTTTGGGGCGGCATTAGGTACAGGTTTAACTGCCAAACTGTTCAAATGCTATCCTATTGAAGCTGCAATTTCGGCAGGTTTATGCATGGCAAACAGAGGGGGCTCTGGTGATCTAGAAGTACTCGGAGCAGCTAAACGTATGGAATTATTTCCTTATTCACAAATATCCTCACGTATTGGTGGTGGAATAGTATTAATGTTAGCGGGCTATTTATTTAGAATATTAGTTTAATCAGCTTTTGTATTGCTTTACTATTAAACCTAGAAATGGTTTTCGCTATAAAATTAGCTTGTAGAGTCGAAAAATGATACAAAAAAATATGAAAAAATCTATGGAAATATCATCACCAAGGAAGGTAAAACAAAAATCCATTGAACATGATAAATCATCTCAATCAAAAACAGTCTTAACAAGTTTACGTGACTTAATTCTGAGTGATGGAATAGAGGCTGGTAGTCGTTTACGTGCTGCAGCTTTGGCAGATAAGTTAGGTGTTTCTAGAACACCTATACGTAATGCCTTAGCGGTCTTAGAGTCCGAAGGTGTAGTCGATTATTCTCATAATTGTGGCTATACGGCCCGTGAATTTGGCATGCAAGATACCCTTGATGCAATAGAGGTTAGAGCAAGTATAGAGGCGTTAGCAGCTCGAATTTTAGCTGAACGAGGCTTACCCGCTGAGATAGCACGTTATGCCAATGAACAACTTAAAGCTGGAAGAGATGTTTTAGATGCAAATGACTGGTCTGATGAAGTAGAATCAATTTGGTATAATCTTAATTTTAACTTTCATCGAGCATTAATCCGCGCTACCGAAAATAGATATTTGATAAAGGTAATTTCCTTTACTTTAGTCTCTCCAATTTTAAGAGAAGGTTTTAAAACAGAAATATTAAGTACAAATAATAACGAGAACGCTAAAAAAATCGAAGATATTCCTACCCATATATGGGAGTCACAAATCCATCATGAACGGTTATTAAAAGCAATATTGGCGGGTGAGTCGAACAGAGCTAAAAATATTATGTTTGAACATGTAATGCTTTCCAAAGATAGAATAGTTGATGCTTTAGCAAATACTAATTTATAACAAATATAAATTAGTATTTGGAAACTAAAAATAAACGTCAACTATTGCTAATAATATAATTTCTCATATACGACATTTAAAAAACATATTATCAAGTTAATCTATTGATAAAAAATATTTAATGGATAGTGACCTTTTGCTAATAGAAAAACGCTAATATAATGTCTTACTTTTACCTGATTACCCATAAAGCTCAGCCATACTCAATAGTTTATTCGGCATAGGCGGTGTTCGCAAAGCAATATAAGTAAATCGCGGTAACAGGTCCTCTAGCTGGAAGCGTCGGTTAAAGCGGTAACTAAATTCAGCTAAATAACGAGGTAGGTGCTTATGTTTAATTGCATGATAAGTGCCAACAATAGCGTTTTTAACATTGCCTATCATCGTATTCACCCAAATGAATTACGCTTTCTTAACACTCTCTGGCCCACCGCCTGTCACAATAGAAAAATGCTCACATTGAGTCTCTGTCACGCCTTTAAAGCAAGCTAAGCCATCAGAAACAACGTAAGCGTCCGAGCAAATGCGTCTAGCCTTGCTTGACGTTCCAAGGTAGCAAATGAGTAAGGCTCTCTGGCTTTTTAGCAAGTTCATCCAAGCATGTTTGTAAATAGTTGTCGACCAGCAGGCCGTTGGCTTTTGCTGTTTCAATAACGCTATAGAGTACTGCACTAGCTCTTGCGCCCCGTGCAGTATTAGAAAATAACCAATTTTTTCTGCCAATGACAAACGGTTTCACTGTAAGCGTATAGGGAACGGCACCTAGCCGTGCTCAATATTCCATGGTAGCAGCGGTTCAAGGTTGTTTGGTTGCTCAGCAACATACTGCAAGCATCTT
>SPKZ01007840.1_pt1 | contig 21237 bp, 18 predicted proteins | sample 2456571 | NCBI WGS metagenome assembly SPKZ01 (sample SAMN11192286, study PRJNA482655) | marine metagenome | biome: ENVO:00000447; feature: ENVO:00000244|ENVO:00000211|ENVO:00000569|ENVO:00002023; material: ENVO:00002151; isolation source: ocean water from marine abyssalpelagic zone ... | reverse complement strand
CAATATCTGGTCCGTGGCCAGCGAGTTCCTGGCATTTCAGTGGCAGCAGTTCCTTTGGGATTGGTTCCCCAGCGAAGAGCGCTCCGTGACTTTTTACTCCATCACCGCCATGCGCGCAGCGCACCCGGACTGGTTTCGGGAGGATTTGTCTGAACTCATGTCGCTGCTGGCGGATAGAAAAGTGTCACCACGGATCTGGCAGGTTCTCCCCCTGAGCCGCGCAAGCGAGGCACACGAACTCATTGAGTCTGGTGTCGTCGAAGGTAAGGTGGTGCTAGTACCTGATGCACTGCTGTTGCGCTAATGTTGCGCTAGTCAACCAGTCGCGGACACTCAACCAACCCGTCGGGTAAGGAGATAACAAAGCATGGAAACAATGAGCACTATCCACGCTTTCGTGGTGGGCTTCTTGGAGTTAAGCGTACTGCTGTTCGCATTTTTGCTTGGCGCCGGCGCACTGGTGTTGCTGTACATGTATGTTGTGGATATCACCCAAACACAGCACACCATTCGCAGAAACTATCCTATCATTGGACGCTTCCGGTACTTCTTTGAACATCTGGGTGAGTTCTTCCGGCAGTACTTCTTTGCGCTGGACCGGGAGGAGCTCCCATTTAATAGAGCGCAGCGCTCCTGGGTGTACAGGGCCTCCAAGAACGTGGACTCCACCATCGCCTTCGGCTCCACCCATCCACTGAACACACCCGGGGATTACCTGTTCCTGAACGGCCTGTTCCCACCATTGGAAGAACAGATAAAAGAAAGGGGCCAACTGAGTTTCGGCGAAGGCTACGCACGCGCTCCGTACACAACCTCGGCCTTCTTCAACATCTCCGCCATGAGCTTCGGCGCCCTCTCCGCGCCAGCAATCAAGGCGCTCTCCAAAGGTGCCGCCCAGGCCGGCATCTGGCTGAATACGGGTGAAGGCGCACTGTCGCCCTTTCACCTCGAGGGCGGGTGCGATCTGGTTTTCCAGATCGGTACGGCCAAGTACGGTGTGCGCAACGCAGATGGCAGTCTTAGCGACGAAAAGCTCGCGGCTGTTGCCGCTCACGAATCCGTCAAAATGATCGAGATAAAGCTGTCTCAGGGCGCCAAACCCGGCAAGGGTGGGATATTGCCGGGCGAAAAGGTCACCGAGATTATCGCGTCTACACGCCACATTCCTGAGGGCGAAGATTCCATTAGCCCTAATCGCCACACAGACATCGGCACTATCGATGAACTGCTAACCATGATTCACCACGTGCGAGAACTGACCGGCATTCCCGCAGGCATAAAATGCGTCATTGGCCAGGCCCAATGGTTGGATGAGTTCTGCGTGGCGATTCACGATAAAGGGCTGGCCTATGCGCCAGACTTCATCACCGTCGATAGCGCAGATGGCGGCACCGGTGCTGCGCCACAAAGCCTGATGGACTACATGGGTTTACCCATCAAGCGAAGCCTGCCACTGGTCGTCGACAAACTGGTGGAGTACGGGCTGCGTTCGCGAATACGCGTCATCTGCTCAGGCAAAATGATTAACCCCTCTGGCGTGGCTGCTGCGCTTTGCCTGGGCGCCGACTGCGTGAATTCCGCCCGCGGGTTCATGTTTGCACTGGGTTGCATACAGGCACTGCAGTGCAATAAGAACACCTGCCCCACAGGCATCACTACCCATGATCCTGACCTGCAGAAGGGGCTTGACCCCACAAACAAAGCAACGCGGGTGGCGAGCTACGCGGCCAATCTTCAGCATGAAGTTGAGATCATCGCGCACAGTTGCGGGGTGCGGGAGCCTGCCCAACTGCGAAGAGAACATGCCCAGGTGATTAACGAGATTGGTCTTCCCGAATCCCTAGCGTCGCTGCATCCCGACGCCATCACACACGACAGGTACCGATAGCTGGCGCAGCAACAATCTGGCCTTTTTACCAATCATCAATTGCCGTCTCAAAAAGCACCGTGCTAGCGTTTGCCTTACGCAGCGCGGCGCTGTTTTCGGGTAGCCGCAAAGCCTGACGTCGGAGACAGTGCAGTGACAATTTCAGGCAAGATCAACACGCTCATTTGGGTAATCGCCGTCGGCGCGACGACGCTACTCACGATTTTTATCGGCGAGCGTGAGTACCACTATCAGCGGGACGAAATTTCGCGAGAGGTGGTCACTGCGATTGCAGGCATGCCTCAACTGCAACTGGCTTTGTACTTCAATGACAAAACGGCCATCAGCCAGAACCTGTCGCAGCTGATGACGCTGTCACCCGCCCTGCGGCGAGTACGACTGTTTGATGCAACCGGCGAGGAAGTCGGTGAGCGCTCTGCACCCTGGTCTGAGGGTGAGGGTAAGCCCAGTTTCGAATCATTGCGCGGTGAGGCGGGGCCACTACAAACCACAGGCGCCGTGCGACGCGCCGACGTCACACCACCTAATCAGCTGTTGCTCACTATCGCCAGCCTTGGCGAGCGGGTGAACCACATCACTCGGCCGATAAGCTCCGTTATCAATCCTTTCGAAACTGGTGTAACCCGGGAATCCTTTGGCCTGGCGCTGTCGGAACGGGACTCTGCGCGCAGCCTGTACGTAATTGGGTATCTGGATATTGAAATGAGCAGCGTGCTGCTGCGCTATCAAACGCTGGGTACCGTGGCCAGCTCCGCCGCCATTGGATTATTGGTAATTCTGTTCAGCGCATTTGTTATCTCACTGATCACCCGCCGTATCACCGCACCGCTGGGGCGTCTTGCCAAAGTCGCTGACGATATAGCCTCAGGAAAGATGGTGGAGAAAGTTGATGAGTCCAGCGCCGGCGACCTGGCTGAAATTGCCCGCGTACTCAACGGCATCATCGCAGGACTGAATACCTATAAGTCGCAGATGGACGTCGATCACCAATTGCTGTCCATGAAGGTTGAAGAACGCACTGAGCAATTATCAAAAAGAAATGCGGAACTGAACAAGGCCGTTAAGGAAGTCACGGAAACCAAGGATCGACTGCGCCAGATGGCGTACTTCGACAGCCTCACAGCACTGCCTAATCGACGTCTGTTTGCGGAACAACTCAGCCTGTTACTGCGCATGGCCCGACGCAACAAGCAGCCCTTGGCGCTGTTGTTTCTCGACCTTGATAACTTTAAGCGTATCAACGACTCGCTGGGCCACAGCGCCGGCGATCAACTACTACAGGAAGTTGCACACCGTCTCTCCGGCTGTGTGCGCGAAAGTGATGTAGTTGCACACTACGTGGATTCTGAGTCACGCATTGATGTCTCGCGGCTGGGCGGCGATGAGTTCACCGTGGTGCTCAACCAGATCGACAAGCCCGAATCTGCCGCATTGGTCGCACAGCGACTGCTTGACTCGCTGACCACACCCATGAACATCGATGGTCATGAAATTATCGTGACACCCAGTATTGGCATTGCTGTGGCTCCCGACGATGGCGGCGACACAGAGGGGCTGCTCAAAGCTGCCGATACCGCCATGTACCACGCCAAGAAGCAGGGCAAGAACAACTACCTGTTCTATGACAGCGCCATGGACGCTGCCGGTGTAGAGCGGCTGCGGCTGGAAACTGATCTGCGCCGGGCCATCGAGCGGGGACAGATGGTGCTGCATTACCAACCGCAGGTTGATACGCACACGGGTAATATCATTGGCGCCGAAGCCCTGATGCGCTGGGAACATCCTGAACAGGGACTGATTCCACCCTACAAGTTCATCCCTATCGCGGAAGAGATCGGACTCATCAGTCAACTGGGGAACTGGGGCCTTAACGAAGCCTGCCGACAGCTTGCCGAATTCCAAGCCCGGGGGCTTGAGTTGAGCCGCGTTTCCGTGAACCTGTCGGCTTTGCAAATCAGTCCGATGTTGGTGAGCGATGTCGAGTCTGCCCTTGCTCAATCAGGTCTGGACGCGTCGGCGCTTGAGCTGGAGCTGACCGAAGGCATTATGATGGACGGCTCGCAGGATACGGTGGTTACCCTTCAGAGCTTGAAGAACATCGGCGTGCGACTGTCCATCGACGACTTCGGCACCGGCTACTCATCACTCAGCTATCTCACGCGCTTTCCGCTGGATGAGTTGAAGATTGATCGTAGCTTTGTGATGGACATTGGCAAAAGCCAGCGCAATGCCAACCTCGTTGCGGCGATCATTGCGATGGCCAACAGCCTAAACCTGGAACTGGTGGCTGAGGGCGTGGAGACGGGCAGCCAATACCAATTCCTCACGGAACATGGCGCGGCCATCATTCAGGGTTATCTGTTCAGCAAGCCGTTGCCGGCTGACGCACTGATACCCATGCTCAAAGAGCGGAGCTTCGACGATCAGATTCGGCAGTTAAACCGGGGCGTTGCACTCGCACAGCGATAGCCGAGCCCCGAGACAAATCAGGCGTCTTTTTGTTGGATCTCACCACCGCGGGCTTCAATCTCCGCCTTCTTCACTTCCTGCACCTGCTTCAATTGCTGGCGGTACGCGTCGGTGATTTTTTCTATCCCTGAATCGTTCAAGCCACCCGTGTTGCCGGCAACAGAGTAGGTAGAGTAATGGGCTGATGCCGTCATCATTGCCCAGGAGACTACGGCGACAGGCATGCCTTCGTCCTTCAGCTCATTGGCCAGCTCAATGAAACGGTTCATGCACGCGTAGTGCTGGTTGCTCTGCTCGTCTGACATAGGGACCTCTATCGAAATATTCGCAAAGCGCGAATTCTAACACTACCGCTAACGCCCGCCACCGCGCTGTGTTGAAACCGGTGTCACTTGATCCTGGAGAATTAGATGCGCCCAGCCTTCTGTTCGCTGAAAACAAGCATTGAGTGCTGCGCCAGTGATTGCGCGCGTGTACACTGCCCGCCATGCGCCGCAGCCTCACCATTGCCCTCACGACTCTTGCCACCCTTGCGAGCCAGGGCAGTGCTGCCCAGTCAAAGGATGCACCGCCGGCGGGCCCGACTTTTTCAGCAGACGTTGCCGTCGGCGCCGAGTACGACACCAATGTTTCGGTGGAGGAAGTGGACGCGACTAGCGGCGAAGAAGACTATGCGCTACTGCTGGATCTGGGCGCTGGCGTCGACATACCGCTGGGCCAAAGCGCTGACCTGTCGATCACTTACGATTTGGGCAATGCCAAGTACGATGAGTTTTCCCAAGTAGACAGACAGACGCACATTCTCGGCACTGACTTCGCAGTAGATCTTGGCGATGTGAACACTGGCCTGTCTGCTTACTACATCAATGCCCGTCTGGACGGTGACGCCTTCCTTGAGCTTTGGCGCCTATCACCGTCTGTGTCAGGATTCCTCAGCAAGCGCTGGTTTGGTCGTGCGGCCTACGTATATCTGGAAAAAACTATTGAAGACAGACCCGAGCGCGATGCCCTAGCACATGCGGGCGAGTTGGACGTTTACTTTTTCCGGCGCGGTTTGCGCAGCTACTTTAACGTTGGCTATCAGTTCCGTGAAGAGGATGCGGAAGCCGAGCGTTTCGACTTCCAGTCTCATAACCTCAAGGTTCGCTACATACAGCGTTTCGAGATGTTCTCATTACTGAACAAGCTGGAGCTTGCGTGGCGCTACGAAGATCGCGACTTCACGGGTGTAACGCCCAACATTGGCGAGGAGCGGGAGGAATCCCGCAGCCGGTGGAAGGTAGATGTGGAAATCCCCCTAACACAGCGCTTCACTTGGCAGATTTATGGGGGTTACGGTGATTACGACTCGAACTTGCCAGTGGCCGACTACACGCAAACGATCGTCGGCACCCGCATGCTGTACAGCTGGTAGCCGTTGCTACTGCGGATTCAGCAGCCCATACCCATAGATTTCATCGCGTCCGGGCGGTCCCAGGTCCTGCGCCCCGTCGAACAACTGTGCGATCACATCTTCATTCGGTGCAACATGCTTGAGGCGGGCTGCCGCCGTCACCGCAAAGGGCACGGCGAACGACGTGCCTGAGGAAGCCACATAACCGCCGCCGGCCTGCGCGTGACGCAAGTCAACACCGGGCGCTGCCAAATCCAGGTAGTCACCACGGTTTGCCAGGCGGAAGACTCTGCCACCGGTATCGACCGCGGTCACAGCCACTACCGACTCGTAAGCCGCAGGGTACATCGGCTCCGCCATGGGTCCGCCGTTGCCCGCTGCGGCAAGCACCGTCACGTCTCGTTCGGATACGCGCGAAAGCGCGGCTTCCAATAACCTATTGGGTGGGCCGGCAAGACTGATATTGACCGCATCCACACCGGAGGAAATCAACCAGTCCAGGGCGCGAACCAAACTGACGGTGCTAGCGATTTCGCCGCGCTCAGTGTCATCCTCAAACACCGAGGCTGCATATAATTGCGTTTGCGGGGCCAGCCCCTGAAGCTCGCCATCGGCGGCGATAATGGACGCCACGGCCGTTCCGTGGAAGGCCGGCTCATCGGCGCCCTGAGATACAAATGAGCGTGCTTCAATATTCGCAGCCGCCAGCGAGGGGTGAGCAGTATCCACACGGCTATCGAGCATGCCAATCCTCAGATCGAGATCCGCGGTATCAGCGGGGAATGCAATGGCATCACGCGGTGCCACGCCACTTTCGGAGTGTGTACTGTCGGGTGTGCCCGCTGTGTAAAAGTGGTTGAGGTCGACCTGCGCACGATCGCTGCCAACAACATCAAACACGCCCTGACGCGCGGTTGAGATGTCGAAGCTGGCAGGCGCCGCCACTTCAGCCAAACGCATGCCCATCCCGGGCAAATCGGTGATGGCGTCAAAGATATAACCCTCGTCCGCCAGTTCTTCGAAGACATCCGGCTCCGCCATCACCAGCCACTGGCCGCGGCGAATGCGACGCTCGTCCACATCCAGCGCACTTTCTATGTCTTCGATGACGGAATCGATTTCGTTTTCGATACGACCTTCCACGGCAGTGACAGCAGCCACTTCAAGGTTTTCTTCAACCGACCCTTCTAACTGAGTAGACACGCTGTCTTCCAGCGCGACCTCGACAGCCTCCTCCGCGTTGTCTTCCACGATCTCAGCGACAGACTCCTCGACATTTTCCTCGAGATCCTGCTCCACCGCTTCGGCCACACTTTCTTCTACCTCTGTCTCAACCGATTCCTCGATATTCTCAACAACGGTGTTTTCAATTTCGCTCGCTACCGCTTCTTCTACGGTGTCCTGAACCGAGACTTCAACATTGTCGGCGATGGTTTCTTCGATGCTGTCCTCGATATCCTGGCCAACTTCGTTCTCCAGGTTTTCCGCAACAGTGGCTTCAACCGCATCTTCGATCGCGTCCTCGACACCTGCGCTGATGTCATCTTCCAGCGCGTCCTCGACCTGCTCCTCTACACTCTCTTCAACCGTGATTTCCGTGCGCCCACCCACCGAGAGTTCCTGCGCATCGGCGATTCGGTCCTCGACCTGTTCGGTCACTGCGTCCGCTATGGACTCCTCAACCTGTTCCTGAGTGTCGTCTTCAACGTTTTCCTCGACAACGTCAGCTACCTGCTCTTCAACGGCTTCTTCGACGACTTCTTCCACCTCGACGCGCCCGCCAAGCGTGAGCTCATCTTGGGCCAGGGCGGTGGGCACAGCCCCGCCTATCGCCAGCACCAGCGCCAGCGAGCGCGACCACAGAGCAGTACCCGCGGTTATGCGGCGCTGGCTATGCATTGTTTGGTCTGTATCAGTCATCGGTTGCTCCCGCGCGTACAGCTCGCCGCGGATTAGAGTGATAAAGATATGTAGAAGACGGTCACGCGTGCAGATAAATTCCATGACATGGAATAAAATCCGCCGCTCACTCGTTCTCATACTAACAGATAAGCGAATCACGTGCTTTCAGACGACCAACGACAGGCATTACTGGCCGATTTAGGCGGCCTCCGGCGCTTCTGCCTGTCGCTGACAGGTCAGGCTGCAGACGCAGACGATCTGCTGCAAGCCACAGTAGAGCGCCTGCTGGAGAAAGGCATGCCGCAGGACGCCCACGTCAGTAAGTGGGCCTACAGGGTCTGTAAGAACGTCTGGATTGACGAGATTCGCGCCAGAGATGTACGCCAAAGACATATCCAAACTACTGATTCTAAAGAAGAAACAGTAGATTCAGCGGAACATGTCGCCGGCGTTGAAGTTAAGCTCCAGCGGCTGTCACAGGCACTGGAAACACTGCCAGATGAACAGCGCCTGGCGCTGACCCTGGTAACCGTAGAGGGTAAAACCTATGCGGAAGCGGCCGAGATTTTGCAGGTTCCCGTGGGGACCATCATGAGCAGGATCGCTAGGGCAAGGAAAAATTTGTTAGATATCAAAGGGTTGCTTTAAGCCCTTAGAGAGAAAGACCGCTATGAGTCAGACAGACCTGGAACAGATTTCGCGCTACCTGGACAATGAAGTGTCCCCTGCAGAGCGCGTAGAAGTAGAGCAGCGCTGCGCGTCTGAGCCGGCCTTCAAGGCCCTGCTGGAAGAATCCACGGCACTGAACATTAGCTTAAAGACGACGTTCACCGCCCCCGGCACAGACGCCGTTCCACCCAAAGTTGCAGCCATGCTCGGCACTACAAACAACAACGTGATTGCCTTCCCGCAACGCACGCAGCGCACGCAGCGCACACAGTTTGCGATCGCCGCCTCAGTAGCCGCCATTTGCGGTGTGCTGATCGCGCAGAATACCGCTTTCCAGAGCGCCGGCTCTCCCGATTTACTGAATGATGACCTGCTGTTGTCCCAGGCACTGGAAACAAGCCCATCAATGGCTAAAGGCTGGCAGATCCTGGACGATGGCCGGCAGTTGCGGCCCGTACTTACCTTCCCCAGCACCAGCGGCCAATGGTGCCGCGAATACCTGTTATCTGCCGAGGAGCAAGATTGGCGCGGCGTTGCATGCCGCCAGGACAGCGGTGAATGGGTCACTCAGGCACTGGGCACAGAAGCATTCCTGAACCCTGGTGACGCCTACCAACCGGCGGGCGCGGGTGATAGTGATAAGGTCGCGACATTTATCGGGGAAAACGCCGCCGATATCGCACTTGGTCGCAATGCCGAGTCAACACTGATTGCCAACGGTTGGCGATAGCATCGTCGGCTGATAAGCAGTTCTCGCTGGCCCCTGATGGGGCCTTTTTTATGCCTGATTATCAGGGCACTACAGAGCCGCTCAACGGCGCACGCACCACCTAGCTGACCGTTAATCGAAAATCGATCAGCATTTAGCGCTGTACGCTTGGGACGACGCTCTTCTGCCAGTCTCCCGCGCCTAGGAGTATTCGGCCAAGATGGCAATGCACCGACCTGTTTATTGGCAGTTATGTGTGGTGAGAAGGGGTGAGAGGCAGGGCCTGCCGCCCCATGTCGACGACAGGCCCTGGGATTCAGAGTGAGGGCGCTAGCAACCTCACTCCAGAAAGGAAAAGGGCGAAGGGTGACGCTTGATTATCAAGCGACGCGCCTTCGCGTTGTAAGTCGAGCAAGCCGGTCATAGCCACGCATTCTGTGCCGGAGGCGATGCGTACCCAAGAGGCTGAATGCCGCTTGCTCGAGGTGTGTTTCACTCCACCTTTGAATTATTAACGACCGGCTCGGGCACTTTATTCCCACTTTTCGCAAATAAATTTTCACAAGGCCCCAGCCCAGTGAGAATGGGGGCTTCAGGAGCAACAACTACCTCTGCGAGGCCCGTATTGGCGTCACACACAAGCTTTTGATCATAGTGGGGAATTTAGCACCAGCGGCGGCATTACATCGTGGGTGCAAAGCCCTGGATGGCGGCATCAGCAAGGTCAATGCCGAAGGCACCGGGCTGGTGTGCACAGCGAATAGCGAGCGGCTTGCCATCCGCCGCGGTGCTGAGATCAACCGCCGCGGGGTGTGCTATTGGGTTTTTCTGAGCATCGCGCACCACCAATACTTTGGGGTGCAGCCGACTGGTGCGGTAATCAGCCAGAACAACGGCTATCTCACCCGAATCCAGCTCAACGATAGTGCCTGCCGGATAAATACCGATAGCCTGAATAAAAGCCTCAACCAGCTCTGCCTGAAACTCGATATCACGCGCCTGATAGAGCACCTTAATGGCCTCAGACGGTGACATGGCGTTGGCATGACTGCGGTCGCTAGTCATCGCGTCGTAGCTGTCCACGATGCCGGCAATGCGGGCAACGGGCGGAATGTCCTCTACGCGAAGCCCTTGCGGATACCCTGAGCCGTCATAGCGCTCATGGTGATGTGCCACCATGGCGTATACATCCGGGTTGATAACACCACTATTCTCGATGATCTCAACGCCATGAGCCACATGCAGGCGCATCTGTTCGGCTTCGTCTTCTGTGAGCGCACGCTCGGCGGTCAGAAGCTCTGGATCAATCCGGAGCTTACCCACATCCATTAGCAACGCGCCCATTGCCAGTGAACGCAGATCCTGACGCGGCAACCCTAACTGACGACCCAATGACACGGCCCAGATAGCAGCCCCAAGGCTGTGCTTGTAGGTATAACTATCGTGCTCCTTCAAGCGTGCTATCCAGAGGCAGGCGTCGGGGTTGCGAGATACGCTGTCCACCAACGGCTCCACTGACTTGCGCAACTCAATCACTTTGACGCGACCGGTATCGCCCGCCTCAGAGTAAATGAATTCAATATCCGAGAGCAGTGAGTCTAGCGCCGCATCCGCAAGATGCTGCTCTTCGCTGAAATCGCTACGGTCGTTGTAAGCCGCGATTGGCCGTCCCGGAAAAATGGCCTCAACCGGCTGGCGCTTGCGGCCCGCACTGATCAGCTTTCGCGCCTGCTCTGGCAGCAATTTGCTCTTGGAGGTGTCAATGAAGACGTGGGAGCAGTAGTCACGCAACTCGTCGATTTGCTCGCGAGAGGTGAGCAGGAAGCCCTGCACCAGAAATGGGGTCTCCAGCCAAGGCCTGTCCAGCGCACTGACGAACATCCCCACCTCGAGGTCGGAAGTATAAATTTTTAAAGACTGCAGCATCCCGCGCGCGGTCTCCCCTACTACAGGCGAATTCCAAGTCCTATCGGCATTCTATCTCTGCCGACAAGCCTCCTGCGCGGGAAAAATGCGAAAAAGTGAAGAAAATTCAACGCCTCTATCCGGAGCGCACTGGTGCAGAATCTAGCGTCCCTGCGCTGTCTGCACATCCTGCGCTGTGAGAAACCAGTCGGCATGACTGACCGGCACCGAAGGCTCAGCATTCGAAGACTCTGACAGGCTTACAGGTCCCGCGCCGGTCGCGGAGGCGCACAGGAGGATATCTCTGGCTTGCTGTAGCAAGTGTTGTGGCTGCCAGTGTTCCGCTTGAGTCGCTGGCGCTGCATCGGTCTGCGCAAACTCGGGAGTAAACAGCTCGCTGATCGACGGCCGTCCCACAGCATCGTCGTGACGCCAGACCCCAGTATGCGTGCAATAGTGATAGTCAGGCAGGAGCCGCCAACCGTGCTCCGCTATCAACTCAATAGCACTGAGCAGGTAATCGAACTCGGCATCATCAATGAAGTAGTTAAAGCTCAGCCTCACCCAGCCGGGGCGCTGAGCGAAGTCGCCTGCTAACACTCGCTGGGCAATGCGCTCGCTGGCGGACGCATCGATTGACAGTAACTGGTGCCCGTAGGGCCCCGCGCAGGAACAGCCCCCGCGCGCCTGAATGCCAAACAAATCATTGAGCAGGGCAACCACAAACCCGTAGTGCAGGTCTTTACCCCGGTGTTTTATCCGCAGGGAAAGAATGGACAGGCGCTGCCGTTCAGTGGAGCCCAAAATCTCGATCGAGGGATGTTCGTCTAGGCGACTCAATGCGCGAACAATAAACTGTGATTCTCGCTCTTCTATGGTTTTTACACCCACCTGTTCTTTGAGAGCGAACACCATGCCCGCTCGAATGCTCTCAATGATTGCGGGCGTACCGCCCTCCTCCCGGCGCTCCACATCAGCCACATAATGGTGGCTGTCGGGCGACACATAAGCCACAGTACCGCCGCCCACAACCGCAGGAACCGCATTACTGAGCAGCGCCTCCTTGACCACCAAAACGCCGGGGGTTGCGGGGCCACCGATGAATTTATGGGTTGAGATAAACACGGCGTCCAGCGGCGCAGGCCCGTTCATAGAGATAGTGACGTAGGGCGCGGCCGCGGCATAGTCCCAAAACGCCAAGGCATTGTGTTGTTTCAGCAGCGCAGTAATACCCTCTACATCGGACTTAATACCGGTGACATTAGAGGCGGCGGAGAAGCTTCCGATTTTCAGGCATCTGTCCGCATGCTGTTCAAGAGCTCCTGCAAGGGCATTCTGGTCGATCATGCCAGATGCATCCGCGGGGATGACCACAACCTCAGCCACGCTCTCCCGCCAGGGCAGCTCATTGGAGTGGTGCTCATAAGGTCCAATAAAGACCACGGGCGCATCAGTGCGCTTCCCATCGCAGGCGTCACCGCCTTGTAAGCCCATGCATGCGATCAAGCGGTTGATTGCACCGGTTGCACCGGAGCCACAAAAAATGACCTTATCCTGTTCAGAACCGCCCACGGCGGCATGTATCACGCTTCGAGCCTGCTCACGCAGAGCCGTTGTGCGCGCGCCTGTGTACGAGGCTTCGGTGTGTGTATTGGCATAGCTCGGCAGTACATCGCTGACAATGCGCCGCTCAATGGACCTCAGGGCTCGACCGGAGGCCGTGTAGTCGGCGTAAACCATCGGCTTAACACCATAGGGCGTGTGCACGGGGTCTTTATCACCGATGATATCGTTACGAATGTGCTCAATGATTTCTGACATAGCGCGGTACCGGTTCGAATACGTTCAAGTATGGTAATCAAGCGTCCGCGAAACATTGTTCCTATTGTTCACTTTTATCGCATATTTTCGGACTATTATTTCTATTTCGATATATTATTCGGGTTAATGTTCTATAATGAGAAAACTTCGTGGAGCGAAACCCCATCGACAAAGTTGACAAGATCTTATTGCGGTACCTGCAGGCAGACGCCGCTTTGTCTATCGCAGACCTCGCCGATCTTGCCAGCATCTCCAAATCTGCCTGCTGGCGGCGAATACAAAAACTGGAGGAGCACGGTGTCATCCTGCAACGGGTAACCCTACTCAGCCAGGAGGCGCTTAGCGTTCCCCTGACAGCTTTCATCTCATTGAAAACCAACCAGCACAACACCGCTTGGGCCAGGAAATTCAAGCAGGTTATCGAGGCAATACCCGGCGTGCTGGAGGTGTACCGGCTGGGGGGCGATGTAGACTACCTGATCAAGGTCGTGGTGCCCGACATGGCAGGTTACGACGCGCTCTATCAACAACTGCTGGCGGCGGATCTGTTTGATGTGAGTGCGAGCTTCGTGATGGAAGAGCTCAAACACACTACGCAATTGCCACTCTAGAGGAACGAGACTATGCGCGCCCTTTCACCCTCTGTACAAGATGCATAATCCTGTGACACCTCGCGCCAAAACAGGACTGTTCGTCTACGGCACCTTACAGCCGGATGGTCCTAATGCTCACGTTCTATATGAGATAAACGGGATCTGGCAACACGGAGAAGTTAAGGGGCGACTGATCAGCAAGGGCTGGGGGGCTGAGCAAGGGTTTCCTGGTTTAGTACTCGACGCCGCCGCCGGTGCAATGAAAGGGCAGGTTCTCTGGTCTGATGCTCTGCCCGATCACTGAGCGAGACTGGATGCCTTTGAGGGTGAAGAGTATCAACGGGTAGTGGCGCGCCTGCGACTGGAGAACGATGAGGTAGCTGATGCCTGGGTCTATGCGCTGGTGGCACCATAAACCATAAATGAACTGACACTTGGCACACCGCCCCGCGGTAACCTACCTCCCCACTAACGTCCACGATCGCGAATACCGTATCTCACCAGCCCCACTGTGATCAGCGCTGTTGCTGCGATTGACGACCAGCCCACATATACAACCGGTAACGACCAGCTCGACCACGCGCCAATCAGCGTGAAATACAGCAAGAGAATGCAGGCACCACCGTTACTCACTATCCCGACCCAAATCGGGGGCATTGAGCGCACACCCTTCAGAGATGCCAACAGCCCAAATCCGTAGCCCACGCAGAGAGCAAGGTAAGCCCATGCCAGCAACCTGACAAACAAGTAGGTTGATTGCGGTGGGAAGCCGAGTTGTTCCAACAGCCATTCCGGAAACAGCAGCAGCGGCAAACACCAGATGAACACAGTTGCCGTGATCTTGAAAACAAATACCTGGGAAAGTCGGTTCACACGCTCGCCTCCACCACAAAGGTGTAGTCTAACGAAGCAAATGCGTGCAACAGATACCGGATTTTACGATGAGCAAAATCACCAACAAACAGATCAGCGGCATCGCTGACATTCGTTCAATCTGTTCACAGAATCGCAGCCGGTGCGCCTATTGCGCGAACGCTTGCCGGGCGCTCACAAATAAAGTGGCCTATCCAAATGCAAAAAAGGCCACCCAAATGGGTGGCCTTTTTTGCATTTTGGTCGGGCTAGCAGGATTTGAACCTACGACCCCTTCACCCCCAGTGAAGTGCGCTACCAGACTGCGCTATAGCCCGAGAATCGCCTGATTTGGCGAGGGCGGCATTATAATCAATACCGCTGAAGATACAACCGAATTTACTGGGCGGGCCCGAGGATCTCCAACACATCCTCAAGTTCACGAATGGCATCCTGAAGGTCGGCATGGGCCGCTTGCGCACCCCCGGCATCCTTCTCTTCGGTCATGCGCTGGCGTGCGCCGCCGATGGTATAACCCTGCTCGTAGAGCAAGCTACGAATCGTGCGAATGGTGAGCACATCCTCGCGCTGGTAGTAGCGGCGATTACCTCGACGCTTCACTGGCTTGAGCTGCGGAAACTCCTGCTCCCAGTACCGCAACACATGGGGTTTCACCGCGCACAATTCGCTGACCTCACCAATAGTGAAGTAACGCTTGCCCGGGATCGCCGGCAGTTCGTTATTGTGACTCGGTTCCAGCATACGCCTCTACTCGCGCCTTTAGCTTTTGCCCGGGACGGAAGGTCACCACACGACGCGCAGAGATAGGAATCTCCTCGCCCGTTTTTGGATTACGTCCTGGCCGCTGGCTTTTGTCTCTAAGGTCGAAATTACCAAACCCGGACAGTTTAACCTGCTCATTTCCCTCAAGACACGCGCGAATCTCCTCAAAAAAGAGTTCTACGATCTCTTTGGCTTCCCGTTTGTTGAGCCCAAGCTCTTCAAACAGGCGTTCAGCCATCTCGGATTTTGTGAGCGCGGTCATGACGGTATTACCTAGCCCCTGAGCTCAGCCTTATAATTTTTTTCCAGCGAATCAATGACTTGTTGCACGGACTGATTCACCTCTTCGTCATTAAGAGTGCGCGATTGCTCCCGGAAAGTCAAACTCAGCGCAAGACTTTTCCTTTTGGGATCAATACCTTTGCCCTCATATACATCAAACAGGGTTAGGTCCGTGAGGTAAGTACCAGCAGCAGAACGAACATTCTGCATCAGGTCATCAGATGCTACTGTTCTGTCGACGATGACCGCAAGATCCCGCTTAACCTCAGGGAAGCGGGAAAGCTCGGCAAATGCAGGAACGAATGCCTTAGTCACTGCCGCCAGGTCCAGCTCAGCCACAAAGACATCACCGCTCACACCGAGCGACTTCGCCGCGACAGGATGCAGCGCACCGATAACACCGATCTGCTCACCGTCCCTCAGTACCGCCGCCGTTTGCCCGGGATGCAGCCCATCGCTCTCAGATGCCTTGAACTGCAGATTGCCGGCTGCTCCGGCGCCGGCTAACAGCGCTTCCACATCACCTTTGAGATCGAAGAAATCCACCACAGAGCGATCATCTGCCCAGGATTCCAGCCCGCGGCTTCCGGTGATCGCCAGTGCCAGCGTAGGTGTCTGCACCAGCTCGCCACCTGCCGTCTCAAAGCGCAAACCGGTTTCGAACAGACGCACGCGGGGCTGCTGACGCTTGGTGTTGTAAACCAGCGCACTCACCAGACCTGGCAATAAGCTGGTGCGCATCACCGCCATATCAGCGGATATGGGATTCTTCAGCGCCACTGGCTGCTGATCAGGATCGAACACCTGTTGCTGCTTAGGATCAATGAAGCTGTAGGTCACTGCCTCCTGATAACCGGCAGCCGCCAGATGGCGACGCACACGTCGCACAGACAGGCGCGACTCACTGCGCTGCGGTATGGCGAGCTCTGCTTTGATACGCGTGACGGGCAGATTGTCATACCCATAGATTCGCGCCAGCTCTTCCAGCAAATCTGCCTCAATGGAAACATCGAAGCGCCAGGAGGGCACACTGCACACCCAACCCTCGTCCGTAGGCGAGGTGGTAAGACCCAGCGCATCCAGAATGCGGGTGACCTGTGCGTCTTCCATAGCAAAGCCCAACACGCGACGGATACCCTTGCGCGTCAGCGTCACCGGCTTTCGCTCCGGTAGATCATTTGGCTCCACGGCTTCGACAACGGGACCGGGCTGTCCACCTACGATATCAAGCAACAAACTTGTGGCCCGCTCTATTGCCTTACGCTGCAGCTCGAAATCCACACCGCGCTCGTAGCGGTGCGAGGAGTCGGTGTGCAATCCATAGCCCCGGGCCTTGCCGGCCATCAGCTCGGGCGTGAAGAAAGCAGCTTCCAACAAAATATCTTGCGTATTACCTGTCACAGAGGAAGGCTCGCCGCCCATGATGCCCGCCATGGCCAGCGGACCACTCTGATCGGCAATAACCAGTGTGTCGCCAGTGAGCTCAACAGTTTGCCCATCCAGCAGCGTTAAGGATTCACAGCCCGCTGCTTCGCGCACCACTATCCCGCCCGACAGCTTGGCGAAATCGAAAGCGTGCATGGGCTGACCCAGTTCCAACAACACGTAGTTGGTGACATCCACAACCGCATCGATAGAACGCACACCGCAGCGGCGCAGTTTTTCCTGCATCCACAGTGGTGACGGCTGAGAGACATCTACGCCACGAATAATACGCCCCAGGTAACGGGGGCAGCGCGCCGGCGCCTGCAGCTCGATGGTCACTGCGTCGTCAATGGTCTGAGTCACCGCTTCAACCGCGGGCTCACACACAGACAGACTGTTGAGTACACCCACTTCACGCGCGATACCCGCTATACCCAGACAGTCGGCGCGATTGGGGGTAAGGCCAATCTCGATCGTGTTGTCATCCAGCATCAGGTAATCACGGATATCCGTGCCTACCGCGGCATCCGTAGGCAGTTCCATGAGACCGTCACTGCCGTCAGAGAGCCCCAGCTCTTCCTCAGCACACAGCATGCCCTGGCTTTCTACGCCACGGAGTTTGGCCTTCTTAATCTTGAAATTGCCGGGCAATACTGCGCCGACCACCGCGAGCGGTGCTTTCAGGCCGACTCGCGCATTCGGTGCGCCACAAACGATCTGCACCGTTTCAGCGCCGGTATTCACCTGGCAGACGCGCAGTTTGTCGGCGTCCGGGTGCTGCTCTGCACTTACGATCTCGGCGACGATCACGCCACTGAATTCGCCGGCAACCGGCTCAACAGCGTCAACCTCAAGGCCGGCCATCGTAATCTGGTGCGCGAGGTCTGCAGTATTCAGTTTTGGGTTTACCCACTCGCGCAGCCACTGTTCACTAATAATCACTGTCGTGTTCTCCGCTTAGACAAACTGCTCTAGGAAGCGCAGGTCGTTGTCAAAATTCAGTCTTAGGTCGTTGATGCCGTAGCGCAGCATCGCGAGGCGCTCGACGCCCATGCCGAAAGCAAAGCCCGTGTACTTGTTGGTATCGATATTGGAGTACTCAAACACACGCGGATTGACCATGCCGCAGCCCATGACTTCCAGCCAGCCGGTGTGGCTACACACACGACAACCCTCACCGCCACACTTGACGCACTGAATGTCCACTTCCGCAGAAGGCTCAGTGAAAGGGAAGAACGAGGGACGGAAGCGCACGGACAAGTCATCCCTTTCGAAGAAAGCGTGCAGAAAATCTTCAATCAGGCCCTTCAAGTCGCCGAGGCTGGACTGCTCATCAATCAACAACCCTTCGACCTGATGGAACATGGGTGAGTGTGTTAGATCTGAATCACAGCGATATACGCGGCCGGGGCAAATCACGCGCAGCGGCGGTTCCTGGCTCTCCATCACTCGCACCTGTACTGGCGACGTGTGAGTGCGCAACACGGTGCTGTCATCCACGTAGAAGGTATCGTGCATGGCACGCGCGGGATGGTGCGCAGGAATATTGAGCGCCTCGAAGTTGTGATAGTCATCCTCAACTTCGGGGCCTTCCACCACTTCAAAGCCAATCGCTGCGAAGAAATCTTCCATGCGCTCAATAGTTCGCGTGATGGGGTGCAAACCACCCACCGACGCGTTACGCCCGGGCAGGGTCACGTCCAGCGTCTCAGCAGCCAACTGGGCATTCAGGGCCGCCGACTCCAGCGCCGTTTTACGCTCGCCAATCAATGCCTGCAGTTCCTGCTTAACCACGTTGATCTTGGCGCCCGCCTCAGGCCGCTCCTCGGCAGAGAGTTTGCCCAGACCTTTCAAAAGACCGGTGATCTGGCCTTTCTTACCCAGGTAGTCAACGCGTAACTGCTCCAGCGTTTGGCCGTCTTCTGCCGCGGCTATTTTCGCCTTGGCCTCTTCAGCCAAAGGTGCGAGGTTTTCCATTCTTCTTCCTCAGATACCTGTTGAGGGCATCATTGTTTAATTCCGTCTAGGACGGGAAACATGTCCTCTAGGACACGCCGTAAGTTTGTTCATGTAAGCTCGTCGCGCGTTTCTACGCGCGCCACGTCCTCGTGTGCTCGAACTCTCAACGCCCTGGAGAACGATTTGGTCTAACGAGACACGCGGTGAATACGTCCATGTAGGCTCGGCTCGCGCATCCATGCGCGAGACGGTCTCTCTAGGCCAAATCATTCTCTACGGGCTTCCGCCTTCCCACCGCAAGCGCCTAGTCCTGCAATACGCAATGAGAGGTCGCTAAAGCCCTCTCCAAATTTGCTGGCTCACCAACAAAAAAAGGGAAAGAGCCAGGCCCTTTCCCTTTGTATTACGTGTAGCTAGCGATCCCGCCAAGCACCAGAGGTGGCTTTAGCGGCAGGTTTGGGCTTAAGCGGCCAGTGCCGCCTTCGCTTGCTCCACGATCGCTGCAAAAGCTGGCTTGTCGTGTACTGCCAGGTCCGCCAGAACGCGACGGTCCAAACCGATCTCGGCCTTCTTCAGGCCATTGATCAGGCGGCTGTAGCTCAGGCCATTCGCACGGGATTGAGCGTTGATACGCGTGATCCACAGTGAACGGAACTGGCGCTTGCGCTGACGGCGGTCACGGTAAGCGTACTGACCCGCTTTAGTGACAGCCTGCTTGGCTACCCGAAATACACGGCTGCGGGCACCGTAGTAACCCTTGGCCTGCTTAAGAATCTTTTTGTGACGGCGATGAGCCACCACACCACGTTTTACGCGAGGCATAAGTCGTCTCCTTTCCTAGTCCGAATAACCGTTACTTGGCACGCATCAAACGATCAACCAGAACGACATCGCTCTTGTCGACCATTGAAGTGCCGCGCAGCTGACGCTTACGCTTGGTGGTCATCTTAGTCAGGATATGACTCTTGTTAGCGCTCTTGCGCTTGTAACCGCCGGCGGTCTTTTTGAACCGCTTGGCAGCCCCGCTGTGAATTTTTGCTTTAGGCATAGTCTTTACTCCGCATTCGCAAATAAAAAAACAAAGAAACCAGGGCATTCACAGGCCGCTAGTTCTTCTTCTTGGGGGCGATAACCATAGTCAGTTGCCGGCCTTCCATTTTCGGGAATTGCTCGACAGAACCTAACTCGGCCAGATCAGCTTCTACTCGCTTGAGTAGCTCCATGCCAATTTCCTGGTGGGCCATTTCACGTCCGCGATAACGCAGCGTGACTTTGGCCTTGTCGCCGTTTTCTAGGAAACGTACCAGGTTGCGTAGTTTTACCTGGTAATCCCCTTCTTCCGTCCCTGGACGAAACTTCATTTCCTTGATTTGAGTTCGCTTCTGCTTCTTTTTCTGAGCAGACTTTTGCTTCTTCGCCTCAAAGATGTGCTTACCGTAGTCCATGATCTTGCAGACTGCGGGGTCTGAATCAGCCATCAACACGAGGTCCATGCTGGCCGCCTGGGCCTGGGCCAGAGCCTCGCTCAACGCAACGATGCCAACCTGCTCACCGCCTGCGCCAATCAGTCGAACCGGGTCCGACGTGATCTGTTCGTTGGTCAGCGCTTTTTTGGAAGCGCCCTTACCGTCTTTCTTAATGCTGATTCTCCAATGCAATACGACCGCGTCGCGCTACGTCGTCTTCAAGAACCTTGCAAAACGCTTCGAGATCCATGGATCCCAGGTCCTCTCCACGACGGGCACGCACGGCCACTGTCTGTGATTCCACTTCCTTGTCCCCTACCACTAGCAGGTACGGGACCTTCTGGATCGTGTGCTCGCGGATTTTAAAGCCGATTTTTTCGTTTCTCAAGTCCGAAATCACGCGAAAGCCTTTGTTTTTTAAGGCATCTTCCACATTTTTGGCATATTCGGACTGCTTATCGGTGATATTCAGCACCACGGCCTGCTTTGGCGCCAGCCAGGTAGGAAACACACCTTCATAGTGTTCTATCAGGATTCCGATGAACCGCTCCAGCGATCCGAACAGTGCGCGATGCAACATCACGGGCGTTTGCCGCGAGCCGCTTTCGTCGACGTACTCGATATCGAAGCGTGACGGCAGGTTCATATCAACCTGCAAAGTGCCGCACTGCCAGTCCCTGCCGATAGCATCATGCAGTACAAATTCCAGTTTGGGTCCGTAGAACGCGCCCTCACCAGGGTTCAGCTGGTACTCCAGGCCCAGCCCTTCCAGCGACTCGACCAACGCGGACTCCACCAGATCCCACGAGGCGTCATCACCCATACGATTCTCAGGCCGTGTGGACAGCTTGATGCTCACATCGTCGAAGCCAAACTGCTTGTAGATGTCCAGCACTAGATCAATGATCTCGGCACACTCGCCCTGCATCTGCTCGGGCGTGCAATAGATGTGCGCATCATCCTGGGTAAAGTGGCGTACGCGCAGCAGGCCATGCAATGAACCTGAGGGCTCATAGCGATGCACTTTGCCGAACTCCGCCATGCGAATCGGCAAATCGCGGTAACTCTTGAGGCCGATTTTGTACATCAGCACACTGCCGGGACAACTCATGGGCTTCAGT
>SPKZ01015604.1_pt1 | contig 21260 bp, 20 predicted proteins | sample 2456571 | NCBI WGS metagenome assembly SPKZ01 (sample SAMN11192286, study PRJNA482655) | marine metagenome | biome: ENVO:00000447; feature: ENVO:00000244|ENVO:00000211|ENVO:00000569|ENVO:00002023; material: ENVO:00002151; isolation source: ocean water from marine abyssalpelagic zone ... | reverse complement strand
TTTAATGTTGCTATCTCGCCTGTTAATTTTGTTGTTTTTATTCACTTCATTTACCTCTTCTCATGCTGCTTCGGTACAAGATTACTTACCTAAAAAGGCCAGTTTTGATCCGCTAATCCCATTACCTAAGCAAACGTTGGGCTTTGAAATAGGTCAACGTCATGTAAGGCATGATCAATTAAAACAGTATTTTAACACGCTAGCCAATAGTTCAAAGCGGTTAAAAATTACTACTATTGGCCAAACTGCTCAATTACGCGAGCAATTTATAATTACCATTTCGAGTGAGAAAAATTTAGCTAATTTAGCTGAGATTCTTATTAATAGAAATATAAATAAAAAAGTTTCACCATTAACTAAAAAAAAGCAGGCAGTAAATGAGCCATTAGTTTTATGGCTTGGCTATAGTGTTCATGGTGATGAGATTAGTGGTGCCAATGCCGCAATGATTGTTGCTTATTATTTGGCTGCCAGTAAAGAAGCAACCATTGCAACTATGTTAGATAACACCATTATTGTCTTAGAGCCAAGTATTAACCCTGATGGTATGGACCGCTTTGTTAATTGGGTTAGTACTTATCGTGGTTCTGCTAATAATGCGGATGCCCAGCATATTGAGCACCATCAAGGCTGGATTAGCGGTAGAACTAATCATTTTTGGTTCGATTTAAACCGTGATTGGTTACTGTTAACGCAGCAGGAAAGTCGTAATAGATTAAAATACTTCCATCAATATCAGCCAAACGTTTTAGGTGATTACCATGAAATGGGTGCTAACAGCAGTTATTTTTTTCAACCGGGTATTCCCAGTAGAACCCATCCGCTGACACCTAAGCAGAATATTACCCTAACTAAGGCGTTAGCAAAATATCATGCGAAAGCGTTAGATAAAGCCCAGCGTTTATATTACAGCGAAGAACATTACGATGATTTTTTCTATGGCAAAGGCTCTACTTACCCTGATATTAACGGTGGTATCGGTATTTTATTTGAACAAGCCAGCTCCCGCGGTATGCAGCAAGATACCGTTAATGGCTTACTAACCTTTGAGTTTGGTATTCAAAACCATGTATTCACTTCGCTTTCAACCATTGAAGGTGCCTGGCAAAATCGCAAAGAACTAAAAAAGTATCGTCAGAGCTTTTATAAACAAGCGCTAAAGCAAGCTAAAAAACAAAAGTTTGATGGTTACTTGATCCATGAAGCAAAAGATAGCTATCGATTACATGCTTTGCTCAACACGTTAGCGCAACATCAAATAAATGCTTATGCGCTTGCTAAAAATTTCAGCTATAAAGGGAAAGAGTATATCGCTGAAAATAGTTATTATGTGCCATTAAAACAAAATCAATATCGAGTAATTGAAGCGTTATTTAATCAACAAACTAACTTTGCTGATAACACCTTTTATGATGTTTCAGGTTGGACTATGCCACTGGCAATGAATATTAATTTTGAAAAAATTGATAAGAAAAGGGGATTAAAGTTAACCAATAACCCTTGGGCTGCTAAGGACATTACCCAAGTGAGTAAAGTTAATACTACCAAGAACGATTATGCTTATGCTTTTGAATGGCATCACTATTTAGCACCTAAATTATTAAACCAATTATTAAGTAAGAAAATTAAAGCTAAAGTGGCGACCGGCGGTTTCACCAGTGAGGTAGACGATAAAAATCGTTTTTTTGCTAGTGGTACCATAATCATTCCTGCGGCAATTCAAGTAGAGCAAAATTGGCGAGCTACCTTGGCTGAATTAGCGATCAATAGCAACATTGAATTAGTCACTATAAATAGCGGCTTAACTAGTCAAGGCATTGATTTTGGTAGTAGTTCTTTTGCGTCTTTAACAGCGCCGAAAATTTTACTATTGGGTGGTAAAGGCATCTCTCAATATGAAGCAGGGGAAATTCGTTTTTACCTTGATGAAACCTTGCAGATACCGTTAAGCATTATTGAACATTCTCGCTTGAATAATGTTGATCTGGCTAATTATAGTCATGTAATTTTAGTGGATGGTGATTACAAAAAATTATCAGTTGAACATGCGAGTAAATTGAAAGCTTGGATAACGCGAGGCGGCGTGGTCTTTGCTCAAAAGCGTGGCGCGAAATGGTTAGCTGCGCAAGAAATTTTATCAGCTGATTTTGTCAGTAAAAAACAAATTGCCCAATTATTTGATAGTGAACAATTAAGCTATAAAGAGAAAGAAAAACTTAGCGCTAGAAAACGCATTGCCGGTGCAATTTTTGCGACTAAACTTGACACATTACATCCATTATCTTTTGGTTATAGTAACGCTAAGTTACCTTTATTTCGAAATAGCACCTTAATTATGGATACCGGGCAACAACCTTTCATCACGCTAGCAAGATATACCGCGACACCTTTACTGAGTGGTTACACAGATAAAAATTTAGTTAATCGCTTGGCTCATAATGCCGCTATTGTTGCCCATAATTATGGTGAAGGTAGGGTAATCGCTAGCACTGATGTGTTAGCCTTTCGTGGTTATTGGTTGGGTAGCGCAAAACTGCTGGCGAATAGTTTGTTTTTTGCCAAAACATTTAGTGTTGAAGCTGAATAACCTGTGCTCTGGTTAAATCATATCATTACTTTGGTAAGGTTAAACATACGGTCACTACCGTTACTTTTTCCACGCCTGTGCATTTTAATAGTTTGCTGATTTCACTGGCGGTACTCCCTGTGGTTAATACGTCATCGACTAGTACTACATGTTTAACCTCGTTCGTTAATGGTTGACGTAAAGTAAAAGCATTGGCTAAATTATTACGCCTTTGTTTACCTGTTTGGCCTACTTGACTGGTGTTTTTTTTAACACGCGTTAAGGCTGAACCTTGATAAGGGAGTTGTAATTGTTGCGAAAACGGTTTGGCAATTAAATGTGCTTGATTATAGCCACGCAGTTGCCATTTGCTGATATGTAGTGGCACACTCAAAATAAGATCTACGGATGATGTTAACTGTGTTTGTTGCCATTTTTTTGCCAGTAATGCGGCAAATAATGACGCTACCTCAAACCGCCCTTGGTATTTTAATTGTGATAGCCAATGGTTGAATGGGGCTAAGTACGGCGACAGACAAAATAAGTGGTCGAAATGAATATTCGGTAAGCTTCTGTTTACCGCTGGCCAATTAAGTAAGTCTCCTTGAATAATTATTTGTTTGAATAGCGGTAAATCAGCTAAACAAGCCGAACATATTAATGGATGTTGCTGGGGGGCATTGCCGCACAAATCGCACTGAGAAAAGGTTAGTCGTAGGCGCTGATAATAAGCTTGCACTTGTGACTGGCAATTGTTTTTTAGTTTGCTTAACGCTAGCCATTCCATTGTTATCATCCATTTTGTAAAATAGTCTTCATTCAATTACCGACTCATTAAGAGATAAGCATGGCAGAAACGCTGCAATTTTCCACTTACCTTGAACCTAAAAAGCACTCTATCCCCCTTGTTTTACTCCATGGTTGGGGCTTGAATTCAGCGATATGGCAACCACTGATTGCTAATTTAACCACTGAATTCACCGATGTTTTTCAGGTGATAACTATCGATTTACCTGGCTTTGGCGCCAATATTAATAAAAAAATCAGTCCTTATTCTTTGGCTAATATTTGCCAACATATTACTAATACGATAGCGCAACCGGCAATTTATTTAGGCTGGTCATTAGGGGGGCTAGTTGCTACTGAAATGGCATTAACATACCCTGAAAAAGTACTGGCTTTAATTACCGTAGCAAGTTCACCACGATTTGTTGAGCAAAAATCAGCAGCAGTTGTTGATGACAAAGCGGTTAATCAGCTTGTTTGGCCAGGGATAAAACCACAGGTGCTTAATGCTTTTCATCAGCAACTACAAATAGATGCCAAAAAAACCATTAATGGCTTTTTAAAGTTACAAGCAATGGGAAGTCCTCATGTTCGCCAAGACATAAAACAAATTAACCAATTAGTTTTTCAGCATGACATGGCCAATAAAAACACCTTGGACGAATCATTAAAACTATTAGAAACAAGTGATTATCGCTTAAGGTTAAAAGATATAAACCAGCCTTTTTTACGTTTATATGGCAGTGCCGATAGTCTTGTGCCGAAAGCAGTTATTGAGCAGGTAGCTAAATTTGCTAAGAATAATAGTAAACAGCATATATTTATAGGGGCATCTCACGCACCGTTTATTTCGCATCTTGATGATTTTACTCAAGTACTAACAGACTGGCTGTTATCTCAGCTTAGCTGTTGATTTTAAATAGTGCATTATAACTTATGATATTGATTTGCACTTTACTTCTCTGTCTTTTTGGTTAATAATTGAACAGTGCAAGGTGGGCGAAATAAGGCAACTCGAATGGAAATACAATCAGCATTTAATTCAGGTGTACAAGGATTTCAAAAAGCAACTGAAGAGGCTAGTCTAGCGGCAGCAAATATAGTTGCTGCAACTAGTGCTAACCGCGATGAAAACACTATTAGCCAAACCTCAATGAATAATACGCAAAAAATACCAGACTTGAATCAATCAATTGTTGATTTAAAAGTTGCTGAGTTTCAAGCGAAATCATCAGTACAAGTAATAAAAACTGCTGATGAAGTGCTAGGCACTTTACTGGATGTAACCGCTTAAAATTGTTTGGCTATGATCTAATTAATTATGAATATTACTCCACAGGCGCCTAACTTATCTATTCCAACTGTGCTTAATCCGCATACGGAAAGCTTGCGTCGAGAAAATAATCAACGAGAAATTATTACTCAACCTGCGGCACTTGGTCAGTCGGCAGCAGAGAAAGGCGTATCTTCTGATAAAGAGCGCGGTAGAACACCTGCTCAAAATAGCGAGAATATTGATTTTGCTAGCTTAAAAGAAAAAGCAGAATTAGCTAACAATAGTATCTCAGAGCAAAAAGGTGATCAACAGAGCGAGCACAAAGAACAAGAGAACAAAAACTCACCTCAACACTCGGCAATAAATGAAACACCAAATGATGAAAATACCAATGATTTATCTGAAAGTGATGCTCAGTATAAAGATGTTCAAAAAGAGCGCATAATTAATGAGCTACAGCGTCGAGATAAAGAAGTACGCTCTCATGAATTAGCACATGCGGCGGTAGGGGGCTCGTTTACCGGAGCGCCTAAATATTCTTTGGAAACCGGTCCCGATGGCCAAAAATATGCAACTGGAGGTGAAGTGTCGGTAGATCTATCCACCGTAGCAGGTAATCCCACGGCAACGATTGCAAAAATGCAAAAAGTGCATGCTGCGGCTTTAGCTCCAGCCAACCCCTCAGCACAAGATACTCAGGTTGCTGCGAGCGCGATAAAAATCATTCTGCAAGCGCAATCTGAACTACAGTTACAAGATACTCACACCCCAACAGCCGCTGACGATAATGAAAGTTCATCAACGATTGGCTCAGGTCAGAAAGATGAAAGTGAAGCAGATAATGAACATAGCTTTGATGCTTTTATGAATAGAACATTGACAGCAGAAGAGCATATTGCGCCAACACAATCAAATGAAGTATTGCAACGTGCGGTAAGAGTTGAAACTTTTTATTCTAATATCACAGAGGCTTATGAAAAGCCTGCTCGTTATCAGTTTCAATTAACCGCCTAGTTTTTATCAGTAGGCGCTAGTTTAATCGATAAAAAAACCTGCATGTGCAGGTTTTTTATTGGATTTAAATAACATCTTTTTGAGCAAGTTAAATTCCGTAGTCTTGGCGATATTTTTTAATACTCGCTAAACTTAACGCTAATTCCGCATCTGCAGCTTCATCACCGTTAAGCTGTTCTTCAAGAAAAGTGACTACGTCAGTGAGGGTAACAATAGAAATCACCTTAGTACCAAAATCACGTTCAACTTCTTGAATAGCGGATAATTCACCTTGGCCTTTTTCTTGGCGATCTAGGGCGATTAACACCCCTGAAAGTTCGGCATTGTGTGCTTTAATTATTTCCATTGATTCACGAATGGCGGTGCCAGCGGTGATCACATCATCCACTAGCATAACTTTGCCAGTAAGCTCAGCGCCAACCAAACTGCCACCTTCACCATGGGTTTTCGCTTCTTTGCGATTAAAGCAATAAGGTACATCTAGGTTGTGATGATCAAATAGTGCTACCGTGGTGGTCGTGGCAATAGGAATACCTTTATAAGCAGGGCCAAATATTAAATCAAAATCAATGTCAGCATCAACAAGTGCCGCAGCGTAAAATCGTCCTAAACGTGCTAAGTCGCCACCGGTTTTAAATAAACCGGCATTAAAAAAATACGGACTAGTACGGCCTGATTTTAAAGTAAACTGGCCAAAGCGCAGTACTTGTTTAGATAAAGCAAACTCAATAAAGTCACGTTGATAATCTTTCATTTTTTTCTCCAAACTATTTTGCTTTTTTTAGCTTAAGGCTGCTTTTTGGTGGTCGAATAATTCATTGATGGCATCTTTAGATAGCTGCATCATGGCTTGCATTTCTTCAAAGCTAAAAGGCTCTTCTTCAGCGGTGCCTTGCACTTCAATAAGCTTACCGGTGTCAGTCATAACCACATTCATATCAGTTTCGGCATTTGAGTCTTCTGCGTAATCTAAATCAGCGACTGGTTCGCCTTTATAGATACCAACAGAAATAGCGGCAATCATGTGCTTAAGTGGATTCGTTTTAATGATATCTTTAGCACGCATATAATTTAGCGCGTCAACTAAAGCAACACAAGCACCAGTGATTGCAGCGGTGCGGGTGCCGCCATCGGCTTGAATTACATCACAATCTACTGAAATAGTATTTTCACCTAAGGCTTTTAAGTCAACTGCGGCACGTAAAGCACGGGCAATTAAGCGTGAAATCTCTAAGGTGCGTCCGCTTTGTTTGCCAACAGCGGCTTCTCTGCGCATACGCGTATGAGTAGAGCGCGGTAACATGCCATATTCAGCAGTAATCCAACCTTTACCTTGGCCTTTTAAAAAACGTGGTACACCAACGTCAACAGAAGCAGTACAGATAACTTTGGTATCGCCAAACTCAATAAGTACTGAGCCTTCAGCGTGAGTGGTAAATTGACGAGTAATGGTTACTGGGCGAATTTGCCCTAATGTTCTGCCGCTTGGACGCATAATGTGACCCTTTTAATAAGCTTAAATAAAATAATTGCCGCTATTATAATGCCTCAACAGTTTTTTTGAAATATAGTTAAGACAATAAAGGTCATCTTGCCTGTAGGTCATCATTAATTATGGTATTTTAAATCGTGAGAAGAGTATGAAACCAATTTTATTAGCCGTATTCACTTTACTATTAAACAGCTATTTGTTTTTTGTCGGCTCTGTATCTGCACAGTCAGCTTATGTAAAGTTAACAAAGGGCGACTCATTAGCTTCGTTGTCATTAACCTATGAGTTACCAGCATATAGTAAGGTTTATGATGAGCAGCGTGATCCCTTTAATGATGCTAATGCCGCTTTGGCGTTGGCGAAAAAAACCAAGCGTAATGTTTTGATTGAGATCGGGGGGAATTGGTGCACTTGGTGTCATAAAATGGATGCCTTCTTGTTAAAAAATCCTGATGTTTATCAAGCATTACATAGCAAGTATGTACTACTAAAAGTCAATGTGAGTGATAGCAATGACAACGATGCTTTTATGAAGGCATTACCGCCGGTACTAGGCTATCCTCATATGTATGTCTCTACCGCGAGTGGCAAAATGTTGTGGTCAAAAGACACCGCAGAGCTGCAAGATAGTGACGGTTATTCAACAGGGTATTGGTTAGATTTTCTGCAGCAGTGGCAATTAAAAGCACAACACCGATAAGGAATTATTTGTTGAAATCATTTTTTGATCAAAGCTATCAAACACCTCTTTGGTTTAACGAGAAAGAGCTTACCAAAAAGGTACTGAGCCGAAAAGTTAGCCGCCGAAATTTATTAAAATCAGCGGCAGGGGCCACGGGATTGATGGCGTTACCTGCCTTTGCACTTGCTCCTCATGCCCAAGCCTCTTTAGCAAAATTAAAAGAAACGGATCCTTGGTTAACGCTTGATGCCACACTCGCACATTTATTACCTAAATCAGCAACAGGGCCTAGTGCCGCTGATATTAATGCGCTGCCTTATTTGTATCAAGTAATGACGGTACAGCCAACTTTACCGCAAGAAAAAGACTTTATTGTTAAAGGCGTTGGTTGGTTAAATGGCTTTGCTAACAGTGAATACAGTAAAACATTTGTGCAGTTATCTGTGCAAGAAAAGGAGTTGTTACTGCGCACTATTAGCCGCTCACGTGCCGGTGAAAATTGGCTAAATACCTTATTGAATTATATTTTTGAAGCAATGTTAAGCCCGCCTGCTTACGGTGGTAATCCTAACGGCATTGGTTGGCAGTGGTTAGAGCATCAAGGCGGTTTTCCTTTACCTGAAAAAGGTCAACGTTATTTTGAGTTACCGCCACGCGCAAAAGTCAAAGTTCAAGGTACGGTAAAAAATACAATTTCAGTGCGAAATATAGCGGTTAAAAGAAGTAGTAAAGCATGAACAAGATAAATAAAGTCGATTATGATCTCTGTATTGTAGGGAGTGGCGCTGGTGCTTCACCAGTGGCTTACGTAATGGCAAAAGCCGGTGCGAAAGTTTTAGTGTTAGAGAAAGGCCCATGGCTAACCGAAGAACATTTTTTTAAAGATGAATTAGCCATTAGTATTCATGATGCCTATAACCCTAAACTGAGTGATGAACAGCATGTTATTGAAGAAGAATACCAAGATGAAGACGGTAACTCTTTCTGGCAAGGGGAGGCGACTAGTGATTCCGGTTGGAGCTGGTGGAATGGCACAGTAGTCGGTGGCTCATCTAATTTTATGAGCGGTTATTTTCATCGCTTAAAGCCGATAGATTTTCGTTTAAAAACAGAATTTGGCGCTATTGAAGGTGCTAATGTTGTTGATTGGCCGATTAGTTACGCTGAACTTGAACCTTATTATGCCATAGTAGAACGTGAAGTCGGGGTTTCAGGTCGTGTTGTTAAACACCCCCATCAAGAGCCACGCTCAACCGATTTTCCTTATCCGCCTATTAACGAAGTGCCAATGTCGTCATGGATAGATAAAGCCGCAACAAGCATTGGTTATCATGCCTTGCCAGTACCAAGAGCGATATTGTCGCAACCTGCCATGGGCCGCCGCAGCTGTGAGTATTCGGGCTATTGTAGTAGTTATGGTTGTTCGTCGGGTGCTAAGGGCGGTGGTAGGGCTGCGCTACTTAATCATGCGGTTGCTACGGGTAATTGCACCATTAAACCGAATGCTAAAGTGTATAAAATAGCCACAGATAGCGCCGGGGAAATTACCGGTGTGCATTATTACGATGGCAAAGGCCGCCAACAAAGTGTTAGCGCCACCACCTATGTAGTGGCCTGCCAGGCGGTAGAAACTTCGCGTTTGTTGTTAGCGTCTACCGGCGAAAAATTCCCTCATGGTTTAGCGAATAATAGTGGTCAGGTAGGTAAAAACTTACTGTTTAGTGGTGGTGGTACCGGCAGTGGCGATTTTATTTACCAGCAGCTCAGTAAACAACAGGTAAAGGATTTAAAAGTTGTTGGCCCATTTATCAATAGAGCATTGCAAGATTGGTATCAAATTGATGATAAAGCTTTTGTTGGCGCCAATACTAACGGTCAGGCAAAAGGCGGCACCATTGATTTCTTATTCCATCAAAACCCTATCGCTAGAGCGCGTGGCACACAATGGGGTGTTGATGATGAAGGTGAAGACAAATTACTCTGGGGTGAGGAGTTAAAACAAAGTATCAAACAAGAATTTACTTCCTATAAAACCCTGCGTTTTGAAGTGTTCAATGATTGGCTACCCACAGACGACTGCTTTGTTGCTTTAGACGATGAAGTAACCGATAAGTGGGGCGATCCGGTAGCAAAAGTACGTATTGGTTATCATGAGCATGATTTAGAAGTAGGTGAATATCTATCACTAAAAGCAGAAAAATTATTGCATGCTTTAGGAGCAAAAAATATATCTTCTTCGGTGAGTGGTTACCCTGCAACCAACTTAATGGCGGGCGGTTGTCGTTTTGGTGATGATCCGAAAACATCGGTATTAAATAAAAACTGCCAAGCCCATGAAGTGGATAATTTATATGTTACCGATGGCTCATTTATGCCCACAGGTGGCAGTGTGCCTTATACTTTTACTATTTATGCCAATGCCTTTCGCGTCGCTGAACACATCAAACAGCAATGGCTTAAGTCTGTGTAAAAATGATAACTGGGGCTAGAGAGTGAATGTAGCCCTTCATCTTTGATGCGCTTAAGTTTACTCAATTGGCGCTACTTTAACAAAATGCATATCGCGGTATTCGTGGTTATTACTCACTTCGCGTTTAAAAGGGGTTAAATCAAAGTTGCTAACCTTGCCCTCAACATCTAGCTTAAAATGAATAAAGGCATCGCTAGCGGCATTTTTATTATCCCAACGAATAACAAAAGAATGATCATTAAAGGGCTCTAAACTACCTTGTAGGGTGCTCATTTTAGCACTGCTAACCCGTAAGCCTTTGCTGGTATTGTTAATAACAATGTTACCAAACCAAGTATCTTGAAACGTACCCGCATAAGCCTTATTAGGCAAAATGGTTTTGCCTGAGCCTTTAGGGGTTTTATGCTTAGCTAAATATTTTCTCCGCTTTTCTGCACGTTCTCTTTTATAATCTACTACCCAATCAACTTGTTTAGCATCAGGGATAAAACTCCGTAAAATGGTTTGCATTACCGCGGCACGAGCACCGGAATTGTCGCCATTATTAAGAAGAACGACACCCAGTGCTAATTCAGGAATTAGGGCAACATAAGCCTGCATGCCAGACAGGGTACCAGTATGAGAAATAAGCTCATAGCCTAAAAAATCACTTTTACGCCAAGCTAAACCATAGGTTTTAAAGTGACTATTATTGCGCACTGCTTCTTCTTTCGCTAAGGGTAAAATAGTGTGCGCTTGCCACATGTTAGTTAATTGTTTAAAACTAAAGGCAGCATTGTCTGTTTGATTGTTTTTTGTCTCTAAAAAAGTTTGTAACCAAGAGATCATGCTGCTGGCATTACAGACAATACCGCCTGCTGCAGCTGACACCAGAGCTTGGCCGTTAATGCCATTACGTGGAATTTTAAACAGCTTACCATTGCGCTCACCGTGAGGGATGGCAACATTTTTCAGCGCTATTTCAGGCATATCGCCAGCGAAACAATTCATTTTTAACGGTTTGAAAATACGCAGGGCCACAAAATCTGCCCATGGCATGCCACTCACTTTAGCCACTAGTTCACCTGCGGTAATATACATTAAATTACTGTAAGCATATTTACTGCGAAAGCTATATTCAGGAGAGAGGTGACGTAAGTTGGTAATAATTTCTGCTCGAGTAAAACCTGAAGGCTCAGGCCATAACATGCTATCGCCGGCACTACTCACTAAACCACTTTTATGGGTTAATAAATCTTCAATGGTGAATTCGCCAGTAACCCAATGGTCTTGCATTTTAAAGTTGGGTAAATAATCAGTCACCTTGTCTTGCCAGTTAATTTTTCCATCATCAACCAAAATAGCTAAACTTGCTGCGGTAAAAGCTTTACTGGTTGACGCTAGACGAAAATAGGTATGTTGATCAACCTTATCCTTGGTATTCATCTCTTTGATACCGTAGCCTTGTAAGTGCACCACTTTATTTTTATGGACAATGCCCACCGACATCCCTGGAATATAAAACGCTGCGCGCGCTTTTTTCACCACGGCGGCAATTTCTTTATCGCTGATGCCATTAGCTAACTCAGTAGCCGCTTTGGTCGCTGCTTGAACCCCAGGTGAAAACAGCTTGAAGAGTAAAATAGCGCTAGTAATGAGTAAACTTTGTTTAATATTGATCATAAATTATTTTATATCGTCGGTAATTAATGTAGTGACAAGGTGTAATTAAGCATTTTTATTTGCATCGGTAAATGATCCTCACCTTTACCTTGAAATTCACGTTCGGCCTCAATATTGATATAACGAATGCCATTCATTTGTGCATAAACCGATAAAGAACCGTCATCTTCTTCGATATCGGTAGTGACAACCGGGTTCTGTAAAACCGCGTTGAAACCTTTAGCCTGCATTTGTACAAAGTCTTGCTTGTTAGTAACAAAAAATAAATCGTCTTCATCACCGATTAAAGGTGTTACCTTGCTTAAATATCTGGCGCCAGTGCTCAGCTTATACCGATAACGTATCATCGATACATTGCCTATGCCGCCTTGACCATCATTCTTATAGCCTTGGGTATTATTATGCACAGCAAGCCAGGTGTTTTGTTTATTTAAGCCGCCCATTTTGGTCACAATAAATTGTCCTAATGCTTGCGCACGCTTGACTGCTAGCTGAAAATTACGGGAAGAAATGGCCAGCTTAGGGTTAAGGTTTTTAACAGAGTCTCTAATGCCATTTAGGGTGAAAATACGGTTTGGGTCAACAAATACTGTTTGCTTATTAATGCTCAAAGCAATTTGACGTTGACCTGCCTGCCTAAGTATTAAAAAGCGTCCTTTTTCTTGGCTGATTTTTTTTGCCAGATATTGATTAGCAACATGCTCATTTTCATGGGGGGCGAAAAACACCTGACGACTGGCAATATTATCATTACCAACCACTTCTAAATAAATATCACTTTGTTGATGAAACACCACCGCAATAGATGAAGCGAACAATAAAGATAACATCCGTTTATAACACCGCTGTTTCTGCAAGCACTAAACGCTTGGTGCTGGTATCTAAAGTCGCTAAGGCACCAACAGGAATAGTGGCTAAATCGTCAATATGACCAATCATTACCCCGCTAAGCACAGGAATGTTTAAGTTTGAGAATCGATCACGTAATACTTGCTCAACACTTAATGATGGCGCCTTAGTTGCTCGGCAATCGCTGCATTTGCCAAAGACGATGCCCGCTAATTGCTCTAAACGGCCAGCGAGCCATAAATGCGTTAACATGCCATCAATACGATAAGGAGCTTCTTCAACGTCTTCTAAAAATAAAATTTTGCCACGATAATCGGGCTCATAAGGACTGCCAACTAATTTCACCATTAATGATAAGTTACCACCAATAAGTTCACCGCTGGCTTTTCCGGGGTGCAATACGGTTAAACGATTATCTTTTTCGGCGGTGCCTTCTTTTGCTGCAAAGGGGGGTGGTGTCGCTAATTCGGTTGGCGCTACTGGGTTGAAGAGGATCTTTTTAAAGTTTGCTAAGGCGTAATCAGTAAAGTTTTGTCGCGCAATAGGGCCATGGAAGGTAATTAAACCAGTACGAGCAGTAATGGCATTAAGTAAGGCGGTGATATCACTATAACCGATCAGTACTTTTGGATTTTTTTTGATCAGCTCATAGTCCAATAAAGGTAAAATTCGTGGGGTGCCGTAACCGCCGCGCAGGCAAAAAATACCAGCCACCTCTTGATCAGCAAACATGGTATTTACATCATCAGCACGTTGTTGATCTTGTCCGGCTAGGTAACCATAGCGTTGCCATAAATTTTTACTGTGTTTTACCTTAAAACCAAAAGACTTTAAAACATCGGTAGCAAAAGCTATTTCTTCATTTTCCCAAACATTACTTGCTGGCGCAATAAGGCCAATAACATCGCCGGCTTTTAAGCGTTTAGGCTTGATTTTTTTGCGAGTATTGCTAGCTTGCTGCTTAGCAAAAGCTGACGGAAGCAAGGTTGCTGCTACGGTAGTAGCAACTAAGGCTTTGAAAAAATTGCGTCTTTGCATTATGTTTATCTCTGATCTTTTGAAGGTCTATTAACGCAATAATTGTTGATAAAGTAAAGAATAAAAGTTTTCTAAATATTCGAATAGTTGAAATATAATATTGTTAAAAGTCTTTTTTTTCAATACTTCGCATTTATAGTGCGCTTGGGTATAATTAGCCTAACTATCTTAATTAGATTTCTGGAATATATTATGATCCACAGCATGACGGCATTTGCCCGAGTTGAAATTAAAGGTGATTGGGGCAATGCAGTTTGGGAAATTCGCTCGGTTAACCAACGGTTTTTAGAAACGTACTTTCGTTTACCTGAACAGTTTCGTGGCATAGAGCCGGTATTGCGCGAACGTTTCCGCAAACAATTAAGTCGCGGCAAAGTAGAGTGTAATTTACGCTTCAATGCCAACCCAGCGGCTAAATCAGAGCTTGCACTTAATGAAAAGCTTGCTTTACAGCTCATTCAACATGCTAACTGGATTAATGAACAAACATTAAACAGCCAAGTAAATCCGCTAGAAGTAATGCGCTGGCCTGGCGTTATGGAAGCACCCGAAGCCGATATGAGTGCCATTCAAAGCGAATTATTAGCGGCATTTGATACCGCTTTAAAAGACTTTATTAGCGCCCGCGCTAGTGAAGGCGCAAACCTTAAAGTGATGATTGAACAACGCCTTGATGCTATTAGCAGTGAAGCGGATAAAGTGCAGAAGTTTATGCCAGAAATTATTGAATGGCAGCGTAAACGCATTATCGACAAATTCACTGATGTTAGCATTGATTTAGACTCAACTCGCGTTGAACAAGAACTAGTATTATTAGCGCAAAAAATGGATGTTGCGGAAGAACTAGATCGCCTAAATAGTCATGTTAGCGAAACGAAGAAAATATTGCAAAAAGGTGGTGCCCAAGGCCGTCGTTTAGACTTTATGATGCAAGAGTTTAATCGCGAAGCCAATACCTTAGGCTCTAAATCAATTAACACTGATGTAACCGCCAGTGCCGTTGAGCTTAAAGTGCTAATTGAACAAATGCGTGAGCAGATTGCTAATATCGAGTAGTTAACTGCCAAGTTCCAAACTGTTCTGTAAATCATATAAGGCCCCGTAATTCGGGGTTTTATTGTTTTTAACGTTTCCATTTGTTCGATAAAGTTGTATTGTTTGTGGTGGGCAAGTTGGTGGGCAGCTATGCTTATAAAAACATGAATGGTGGGCAGGAAGTGTAATGGCAACTATTACAGCAAAACAAATACAAGCTTTTGTAAAAGGGGAGCCTAAAAGGCATCCTATTGGTAGCGGTTTATATTTAGTCGTAAGAAATTCAGCGACACCCTATTGGATGTTACGTTATACATCCAATGGTAAAAGAAAAGAAATCACCCTAGGTAAATACTCCTCCTTATCTTTAGCTGATGCTAGAGCTGATGCTGCAATCAAAAAACGAGAAATAGATTTAGGTACGGATCCACTTATCGCTAGGAAGAAAATTAAAGAGCAACCTATTAAGTTGGTAGATGATCTATTTGCAGACTGGTTTGAAAATGACCTAGCTAAAAGACTTAAACATCCAGGTATTCCTAAGCGAATTTACACTAAAGACATTAAACCTGTAATTGGCGACTTACCCATTGCTGAAGTGAGTGCCTTGAATATTCGAAAAATTATTCAAGGCATATCGGATGCTAGACCTACCGTGGCAAATGACGCCTTGATGTATATGAAGCAAATGTTTCGTCACGGTTTTAAGCTAGACCTAGTTACACATAACCCTGCAAGCGCATTTACAGTTAGTGATGCTGGCGGTATAGAGAAAAGTAGGGATAGGTACTTAACTATTGACGAGATAGAGCAGGTATTCGGAGTTTTAAAAAATAATATTGCAAAGTTTAATCGCGACAATTACTTAGCTTGTGCATTACTAATAACCTTAGGAGTTCGTAAAAGCGAGCTTTGCTGTGCTAAATGGGATGAGTTCGAGCTTGATAAAGCTTTGTGGAATTTACCTGAAGGCAGAAGTAAGACCGGAGCACCAATTACCATCCCACTACCTATACAAATCATGGAATGGCTAAATGAACTAAAAATAAGAGCATGTGGCTCTGATTATGTATTCCCTGCCCGTCGAACATCTAAAAAACCTCACATGGGCGATGATACGCTTAATAGAGCCATCTCATCAATGTTTGGTCATGAAGCAGGACGGAAAGTACAACCCGTAAACTTAATGGGTGATATTAAGCCATTCGCCCCTCATGATTTACGAAGAACATTTCGAAGTTTAGCTGCCGCTTTAGGCATTCAAGGCCATGTTGCAGAGCGTTGTTTAAATCATAAGTTAAAGGGAATTGTAGGTACTTATAATCGCCATGATTATTTAGAAGAACGATTAGCGGCACATACAAAGGTAGCTGATTATCTTGCAGGTATAATAAATTATTAAATTCTGAATACAATATTAGAGGGTGAGGCTCGTATATCCTCTATATGTAAAGTGAGGCTAATCTTTGCTTAACCTCAAGTGTAGGGGTAATTATTCTTCATGAATTCTCTTAAATTTTTCGGCATGCGTTCCCGCCGCTTCCAAACTAAATGATATTTCAGAAATAATTTCACAAATTACATCTCCCTCAGGCAAGTTACGAGCTTCATTCCAGTAGTTATCAGAGATCTCCTTGCTTAAAGTTTTTAGAATAACATTACGTCCGCGCTGTGATATTTGTAGATATAAATCCAAAGCAATATTAAATAGAGTAACCCAAGACTCTTCTTTTGAAAAATATTTAATGATAGCGCCTTCAAGCCTTACAGAGATAAATTCGACTCCTTCAGCATCTGAAGCGTATCTATCATATTTATTTTGATATTCATTGATGAATATTCCTATTTTTATTTTAGATGCCAATATTTCATAACTTAAATTAATATCTAATAGCTCAGCAATACCCAATGCAAATCCCCGTTGTTTATCAGTCGATGGTTGTATATCAACGGGTACCGCAGCGATGTGTATTTTTTCAAACTCATTTGAAAGTAGTGGGTCTTTGACTAAATTATTGATTTCATCTTGAGAATACATATGTAAAGTTTCAAGTGCCAAAGCTGATATTTCAATATCAGCTTCACTATCGTCAACACGCAATTTTATATAAGACTTTTTCGTTAACCTTCTTTTTTGGTGGATTGCACGAATTATAGATGTAACATCAATTTCTTTTTCACGGCCATGAATAATAGCTTCTTTATAACTATTCATTATAAATTCAGAAATTGGGACTTCCTTCACAATACCCGTTCTAAGGTCAATCATTTCCAATTTGTTGTTGGTTGGGATCATTGAAATTTAAACTCTAAAGTATGCATATTTGTAATAAATGATAATTCAATAAAGAGGATATATCAATAAGTTGTTGATTTCATTGTTCTATCTACTCGAATCGAGTAGGGTGTTTTTTGAGCGATTACTATGGGTATATTGATATCTAAAGGGTTAACTAAGTTTCAATATGAGGATTGGGTTAGATTGTTCCGCTTCTAATTAAGTAAATATAGAAAGCTACAATCTAAAATATTTCAATAATTTATTAATAAAGCGACGAATCACAGGCAGTTTTTCTAAGTGTAGGCCAATGGGAACTTCAAGATGACATACATAATTCATTGTAACGTGAGAGAGGCGCTCTTGTTTTTCTTCTTCCGTAAGTGGTTTTCGTAAATTTTTTGGTACCTTAAACGTTGATTGATGATTCATGCGATTAATCCTTTATGATTGCTTGAAAAAAGAATCAATAATTGTTGATCTTTAATTAATTAGAAAATTAATAATATAGGTAATAATCTTAAAATCAAAGTGCGCAGACTTTTTAAGTGCGCAATATCCATAAACCCATATCACATATGTCTTGTAGTGAACTACGTACTTGTTGAAAAGCACGCTATAGCCGCGCAGCCTCTATGAAATCCTTCTTAAAAGCTTAGCTGATATGCTAACTAATCATGCCTCAAATTGATGTTTAAGGTGAACTATTAGCTCAAGGATACATTGAGGTTAACTAACTTATTGATGTAACAGATAAAAATACATGTTGTCACTTTTTCAAATCTAGCTTATAGCTAGGTATTAAACCTTGTTGCTCTAACCAGTTACACCAGTCTTGTAATGCTGTGCGGCAATTGGGCATAGCTAGGGTTTGTATGTAGGTTTGGTTAAGCTTGTTTAAGGTATGATTGAGCAGGAACTCACCTACCATATAGTCAATGCCTAGCTCCATCCAATAAGAGCGAGCAAACTTTCTTAAGTCATGTGCTGACCACTGTTTATTAGCCAATGTTGATATTATGCTAGAGCCTTGATTAGCCGATATTACTTTACGTTTGTTCTTTTTTTGATGGAACAAATAGGCCGATTTTCCCTTCCTAGCTTGATACTTCTTATAAAGCTTTAGCCAAGTACAAGTCTGTGTTGTTAACGGTAATATATGTGCTTGTTTGGTTTTCGTATCATCTGCGGGGATACGCCATAGCTGCTCTTTAAAATCAAAGGCTTCCCATTTAGCATCGACGGTTTCACCTATTCTGGTACCGTGCATTATTAACATAGCAAACAATAATTGATGTTCTACTTTGTGCTTGGATAAACCTCTGATTGCCGATAATAATAGCTTATGCGTGATCCTCGTTGCCTTTATCTTGGGGCGTTGGTTGGTAAACTCAGCCAAGGTACATTTAGGAATAATATTTTGCTTAATTAGCTGAACTTGTTGCGCTCTGTTCATGGCGGCATTAAGCACTGATAAAACATTATCAACGGTTGATAATGCAAGCTTAGCTTGTAAAGGTTGAAAGAGTTTTTCATCAATTAATGGCAGGCTAAGGTTGGCTAGCTCTACTTCTCCTAGTAATGGCAGTAAATGTTGTTTAATACAGGCTATTTGATTCTGTTTAGTATGTTGAGACAGTGATTTATTTTTGGATAAACGCTCTAAATACCACCGGAGTAATTGAGCCATTATAATAAATTTCTCCTGCTGAGGAATAATATCTTTCTGCTCAGCCTCGCGTTGCAAGTTAAGCATCTTTCTATGTGCCTCTATAGGGCTAAGTGCTGGATATCTACCTAGTTTTATCCAATTTTCTTTGCCAAATTTATATAGCACAAAGAAGAATGTGCCTACGTTGTTATTGACCTTGCTATAACGAAAGTAAATAGGGGATTTATCATCTTTTAGCTGTTTAGCTGGCTTATTATCTTTGAATTTTTTTATTGAGACGTGAGTGAGCCTTACATGTATAGTTTTCATGTTTTACCTATTAATTATATTTATGAATTAATCGGCCGTGCATGAGCTTCGCCGTATAACAGAAGATGTTGCTTATTAGAGGTATTTATAAGGAAGTAGTGCTAAGTCATTAGCCGTTATAAAATCAGGGTAACTCAATTGATTACTCACCCCTTGACGCGACATTGCATTAATAATCTCACTATCGGTTAAGCGTTGCTGAGCAAGGAAGATTGATGGCCCGATTTGACGTCTAGCGTACTTTAACTTTCTGTCTAGGGATATATCCACTTGTTCTACTACTTCACGTTTAATACATCTAGGAGTCGTATTTTTAATAATCCGTCTATGTGCTTTGGGATACGTACTAACAAAATAATGATCAGGTTGGAATAGTGCATCAATAGGGATTACATGACCTTTTCGTCCAAGTAACCTTAATTCATGGCGCACACGTTTTAAGAAATCAGGATGGTCGGTAGGCAGTCCCATTTGTTTACCTTTTTCATAAACACACAGGCTAATTAATGATTTATTAGAGCCAATTTGAATTGTTCTCTCATTACCTTTTTTAAGTGGGGTATACTTTGGCATTCTTCCTGTTTTATTCTTGTACAAGCCTTTATTTACCGCTTGCTGAACAAATCGAATCCCGTAGTCACCGGTAAAATCATCTACCGCAATATCCAATCGTCGAACGATAGCTTTATGATTATCAGCTAAATCTTGAATTACAAAGAAATAGTCATGATAAGTATTTATTCGATTGCAAGACCTTCCTGATAATTCCACTCTGAAAACAGATTTATTCTTATTCCATTTTATTGCACCACAAACTTGGCTAGTTGGACTTTTTACTATAAGTAATTGTCCATCATTAAAGTAATTCAGTGATCGGCTTTGACCTAAATGAGGTTTTGAGCATGATGCAACTATGCCAATACATTGAAGCCATGCAAGTATACTTGATTTGATATAATCAAATTCGTTGATGTCATCTACTTCAAAGTTAATAATGACGTAATCAATTCTTGACTTAATATTACTACTGGTTAAATAGTTACAATCAGTCACTATTACTTGATCGGTATTGTTCGGTGTTGATCCTAAGGCTATATAAGGCGCTTGCGTTCTAATTGTATCTTCTAATGAAGTCATTATTATCTTAGAGTTATTAGAGCAATTTACGGCTATATTTTTAGTTTCCATTACAACGCTCCTCCATCCATTGCATCAGGCTACTGAGACGCCATGCCACAGCACGTTCAGAAAGCTTTATACGTTTAGGGAATTTACCTTCCTTCTCAAGTTCCCATCGACGGGTACGCGAAATTCCCGTGATAAGTTTGCATTCAGCTTCACGAACGAAGCGGTCTATTGGATTAAAAGCGTTTAAGTTTTTAGTGTTCTGTAACATGTGATATCTACCTTTGTAGTTGCTTATTAACTGAGGTAGTACTTTAGTGATGGGGATCCATAAATTTATCCACGCGTGGAGTCTCGTGGATACTAATTATTAATATTTTAAAGTTTTTCTTATTTTAGCTATTGCAGTTGCCATGCTTTTTCTAGTTTGAGACTTTCCCTCAACACCTGTTTTAGCATCTCGCCAGCAAATGACTGCTGTCGGTGACGTTAAGTCGTTTACCGATATTACTTCAATGAGATCAAATATCTCATTTCCTTGGTTTGAATGAAAATAACTCCAAACATCATGGATAGAGGAATTGATGTTCTCCTTAAGAAGCAATGTTATAACTTGAAGCAACTTGTTTTGTGCATAACTTTTTTCTTTATTCGGATATTCAGATGCAGGAGAGTTGTAAGGCGTCAAATACTCACGATTTTCTATTCCTCTATTTGTTGGAATAAAGCCAATTATTTCCCCAACATTACGAAGCCTATTAGTAAGGCGAGTGACTTCTTTTTGCTGAGCTGAAATATCACTATAGGCTTGGTTCTCAGTAAACTCAATTTGTTCCTCTATTGCCATAGCTGTATGAAGAAGCCTATCAAGCCAAGTATCTTCACATTCATTTTCTAATTGAGTTAACGCCTTCTCAAAAGCCCAATGCATCCATTCATTGTAGCCCTCAACACCTTGTAGCATTTGAAGTGTGTTTCTATCAGCAATTAAATTAGACATTCATTT
>SPKZ01010877.1_pt1 | contig 21267 bp, 15 predicted proteins | sample 2456571 | NCBI WGS metagenome assembly SPKZ01 (sample SAMN11192286, study PRJNA482655) | marine metagenome | biome: ENVO:00000447; feature: ENVO:00000244|ENVO:00000211|ENVO:00000569|ENVO:00002023; material: ENVO:00002151; isolation source: ocean water from marine abyssalpelagic zone ... | reverse complement strand
TATTATCTAAATTTTAATCGTTATCAAGAAGGTGGTTGGCGTGATGCATCACCCAGTGATGTCAGGCAGTTACTCGTTAATGCAAAATATCGCGGTGATCACACCAATTTAAAACTGTTGTATGTTACTAATGACAATCAATTAATCGGTAATGGCGCCGTACCGATTGAATTACTAACCGCTCAGTCAGCAACCGCCATTTATACTCAGCCAGATCAAACCGCAACCAATTTATCGCTTTGGTCTTTAGCATCTAACACCACTATCAACAATTACAGTTCATTTGACAGCAATATTTACTATCGGCGTAATACTATCGCCAGTATCAATGGTGACGATAGTGACTTTGATCCTTGCATGGTTAAGCAAAAAAAGGTGTTGTGTGATGATGACGAGGAGTTATTATTGAGTCAGCCTATTTCGGTTGATTTAGAAGAGGTTGATGGCAGTTATAATACATCCCGCGTTAAGAATGACAGCTATGGAATTACCTTACAATATAACTATCAGTTTCAATTGGCTAACACGGAGCAATCATTGATGATTGGTGCGGGACTTGAATCAGCAAACATTGATTTTGTTAGTGACAGCCAACTGGCCATTTTACATAACGACAGCGCTGCTGATGATCGCTCTGTCACGCCAATCAGTTCGTTTATCTTAGACTCCATGGTCAAGCTTGATGCGAGTAATAAACATCATTTTTCTTACTTTTCTCATACCATCGAGTGGCCTAATCAATTAACTGTTAATCTGGCCGGGCGCTACAATTACTCGAAGGTCGTGCTAAATGATTTAATCGACTCTGGTGAAGGTTCTTTAGATGGTGATCATGAATTTCGCCGCTTTAACCCCGCGATAGGGGTGTCTTATCCAGTAACCGAGAATTTCCATCTAAAGTGGAGCTATAGTGAGTCATCCCGAACTCCAAGCCCTGCGGAGTTAAGTTGTGCCGATGAAGACGACCCGTGTAAATTACCTAATGGTTTTGTCTCAGATCCACCGTTAGAGCAAGTCGTGGTGAAAACTCATGAAGTCAGCGGTTCGTTTGGCACTGAGCACCAAAAGTATACGGTAACGGCCTATCGTAGTGAAAGTCACGACGATATTATTTTTCAACAAGCGGGATCAAAGTCTTCTGAAGGTTTTTTTGTCAATGTTGATAAAACTCAACGTCAGGGATTTGAATTTGCCGGGGCATTTGAGTTTGAAGACAGCCAATTCAATGTCAGTTATAACTATTTAGATGCCACGTTTCAATCGCCCTTTGTTTCTTTTAGTCCGGTTAACCCTCAGGGCGAAAATCGTCAAGTGATGCCCGGTGATACAATTCCTGGTCAACCTAAACACCAGCTAAAGTTGATGTTTAATCACCAAATCAATGATTCAAACGAAACGGGTGCCGAATTTACCGCTTCCTCCTCACAATATTATCGAGGTGATGAGGCCAATGAAAATGATAAAATAGCCGGTCACGGCGTGATTAATTGGTTTTACAATTACCAAATAACCGCTGAGTTATCTTTATCGTTGAGAGTTGATAATGTATTAGATAAACAATATTTCACCTTTGGCGGTTACGGTGAAGCCGACGAGGTGCTGGGTGATATTTACCCAACAATTAGCTCAGAACTCTTTGTCGGTCCTGCAGCGCCGCGCTCGTATTCGGTGAACTTAAGCTATCAATTTTAATCACCTAGACTCAGACTTCCCTCAGACTTCCTACTAAAGAATGAGATTGGTGGGCGCTAAAGTGTCATGTTAAATCCTGATAAATCACCTATTATTATACTGATAGCATAATAATAAGGTGTAGCGATGAACAGTTCTAAATTAGTAAAAAGTCTTTGTATTGGCGTGATGATGACCTCATCATTTGGTGTGTTAGCGCATGGTGATGTCACTCCACAAGCCATGGATACGTCCACGATTACAGCGTTGGGTAAAGAATGGAAAGAACAAAATCCATATCGCGATGTTACAGGTGACTTGCGTAAAGAAATACTGAGAATAGGTGCATCTGCTTATAATCAAAACTGCGCACGTTGTCATGGCTTAGAAGGGATTTCTGGTGGAATTGCACCTGACTTGCGGATGTTACCCAGCGATTTCGACGGAGATGAGTGGTATGTCTACCGTGTCCGAAATGGTGCCGTTCGAAATGGTGCCGTCTACATGCCAAAAATGGCCGATTACCTCAGTCAAGAAGCACTATGGTCAGTGCGTACCTGGTTAGAGTCGGTCAGTGTTGAAGAGTAAGCAATGGCTCGGGCTAATACTTGCCGCCATCACAGCCTCTTCAGCAAGCGCAAGATCCTATGATGATATTATTGAGTCAAACAGTATCATCATTTCTGTCTATCGTGACTTTAAGCCATTTTCATCACTGGATAAACAGGGTCATCCACAGGGTATTGATATTGATATTGCCCAGGCCATTGCGGATAAACTTAAGGTTAAACTAAGTTTTCAATGGATGACTGCTGATGAAAGTGTTGAAGATGACTTGAGAAATAATCTGTGGAAAGGGCATAGCTTACAGCGAAAAATTGCTGACTTAATGCTTCGTGTCCCTTATGACCGACAGTATACACAATTACGTGATGACATCGGTGAGCGAGTTCACGATAGGGTGCATATGTTTGCACCTTATCATACTGAGTCTTGGCAAATCATCTTCAATAGTCAAAAAATAGAAAAAATAGAGACCATGGCATTGTTTCAATACCATTCCATTGGTGTTGAAATTGATACGGTACCTGATTTTTATTTAACCTCTGCTTTTAATGGTCGCATGCGTAACCATACTCATCATTTTCCCACGGTTGAATTAGCGATTGCAGCAATGAAGTTCTCACAAGTTGATGCGGTAATGGGCTTAAGAAGCCAAGTCACAGCTAGTCAATGGATGCTGTCTGATCAATTCAAGTTAGCCAAGAATGCATTCCCTACCTTGGGCAAACAGCAATGGGATATCGGCATGGCGGTTAAAGATGAATATCGTCAGCTGGGCTATGCTGTCGGCGACATTATTGGTCAACTGGTTAAAAGCGGAAAAATAAAATCCATCTTTACCAAGCATCATACCTTTTATCAACAACCTCAATACTATAGCGATGAGTAGTTCGTTTTTTATCCTCCTAATTTCATCCTAAGTGATGAACATATTCCATAGAGGGTTGGATATCAAAAGTGTGGGGGATCACCCTAAGATATAGTCAGGACTTGCTTTGGGTTGAGAAAAATGTAAGTCAATAAAAAGGGTTATTAACGGACATTAGTTGTAACCGAATTACAATAATAGACGAGGAAGATTCAATGAATAATGTCAGCAAGGTTAAATTACTTAAGCTTTCGGTCATGGTAGCGCTCGCACTTAGCGCCACGGCTAACGCAAATGTTACCGATAAAGATATCAGCAATGACCAAATGACAACGGACGACGTTGTTTCATACGGACTAGGCCTTAGAGGGCAACGTTATAGCCCATTAACAATGATTAACGATAAGACCGTCAGTGAATTACGTCCAGTATGGGGATTCTCATTAGGTGGCGAAAAGCAACGTGGTCAAGAATCACAGCCGTTAGTCAAAGATGGTGTGATGTACATTACAGGATCTTATTCTCGGGTTTACGCTATTGATGCGATGACGGGTGACGAGCTGTGGCAATATGATGCTCGATTACCTGATGGCATCATGCCGTGTTGTGACGTGATTAACCGTGGTGTTGCTTTGTACGATAACTTAGTGATTTTTGCGACATTAGATTCAAAGCTGGTGGCTTTAAATAAAGACACCGGTAAAGTGGTTTGGAAAAAGAAAGTAGAAGATTATAAAGCGGGATATTCAATCACTGCGGCACCAATCGTTGTTAAAGGAAAAGTCATTACCGGTGTTGCTGGTGGTGAATTTGGTATCGTCGGTAAAGTTCGTGCCTATGATGCATTAACAGGTAGCATCGTGTGGGAGCGCCCAACAGTTGAAGGGCACATGGGTTATGTGTGGGAAAATGGTAAAAAGATAGAAGCTGGTATTTCAGGTGGTGCACCGGGTAAAACATGGCCCGGAGATTTATGGAAATCAGGTGGCGCAGCACCTTGGCTAGGCGGTACCTATGACAAAGATGTCGATTTGTTGTTCTTTGGTACCGGCAACCCAGCACCTTGGAACTCTCACTTACGCCCTGGTGATAATTACTTTTCATCATCACGTTTAGCGATTAACCCTGATAATGGCAAAATAGTATGGCACTTCCAAACAACACCTCATGATGGCTGGGATTATGATGGCGTTAACGAGTTAGTGTCATTTGATTATAAAGTCAATGGTAAAACGATTAAAGCGGCGGCAACTGCCGATCGAAATGGTTTTTTCTATGTCCTTAACCGTGAAAATGGTGACTTTATTCGTGGTTTCCCCTTTGTTGATAAGATCACTTGGGCTAAAGGGTTAGATGATAAAGGTCGACCTATCTTTGATGATGCTAACAGACCTGGTAATCCAGCGAGCAGTAAGGATGGTAAAAAAGGCAGCACAGTAGTATCAGCACCTTCTTTCTTAGGGGGTAAAAACTGGATGCCAATGGCATACAGTAAAGACACCGAACTGTTCTATGTACCATCGAATGAATGGGAAATGTCTATTTGGAATGAACCAACTGCCTATAAGAAAGGGGCAGCATATTTAGGGGCCGGATTTACCATTAAGGCAATCAATGACGATTATATTGGGGTGCTACGTGCAATCGACCCTAAAACAGGTAAAGAAGTATGGCGTTATAAGAATTACGCGCCACTTTGGGGAGGCGTGTTAACAACCGCGGGTAACCTTGTGTTTATGGGTAACCCTGAAGGTTACTTAATGGCCTTTGATGCCAAGACCGGTGAAATTAAGTATAAGTTTAATACGGGTTCTGGTGTTATAGGTTCGCCAATCACTTGGACAATGGGTGGCGAACAATATATCTCTGTCCTTTCCGGTTGGGGTGGTGCGGTACCATTATGGGGCGGTGAAGTTGCTAAACGTGTTAAAAACTTCAACCAAGGTGGCATGGTCTGGACCTTTAAACTTCCAAAGTAAATCATATTGATTTAAATAAAAAAACCGATCTTAACCGCTCGGTTTTTTTATGAATATTGTTTTATATAGGTTTTATCCTTCGAAAGTATGAGTTTTTATGTGCCAAGGAAGCATAGGTGTTTTGTTCGCAGTCGGACTACTATAAATACAGTGCTTGGATGACCAAGCGATATTTATAACAAGCCTTAAAGAGCATGATGCAATAAGGCTAGGTAATCGAGGTGATATATGATTTATGCATGTCCAGGCAGCGAAGGTGCCGCAGTTTCTTTCAAATCCCGTTATGGCAATTACATTAATGGTCAATGGCAAGCGCCTGTTAAAGGCAATTACTTTACCAATACGACGCCTGTTACCGGTGAAGCTTTTTGTGAAATTCCACGTTCTTGTGGCCAAGATATCGATTTAGCGATTGATGCAGCTCATCAAGCTAAAGACGCTTGGGGTAAAACTTCAGTGACAGAACGTTCGAATATGTTGCTAAAAATTGCCGACGCGATGGAGCAAAACCTTGAGAAGCTAGCCGTGGCAGAAACGTGGGACAATGGTAAGCCGATTCGTGAAACATTGGCTGCCGATGTGCCACTAGCGATTGATCACTTCAGATATTACGCCGGTTGTATCCGTGCTCAAGAAGGCACTATGTCAGAGATTGATAATGACACTGTTGCTTATCATTTTCATGAGCCTTTAGGGGTTGTTGGTCAAATCATTCCTTGGAACTTTCCGTTATTAATGGCCGCTTGGAAACTGGCACCTGCAATGGCCGCTGGTAACTGTGTGATCTTAAAGCCAGCGGAACAAACTCCTGCAAGTATATTAGTGTGGCTAGAGATTGTAGGGGATTTAATTCCACCAGGTGTGCTCAATGTGGTTAATGGTTATGGTAAAGAAGCCGGTGAAGCACTAGCAACCAGCACAAGAATCGCTAAAATTGCATTCACAGGTTCAACGGCGGTTGGTAGTCATATTCTTAAATGTGCTGCAGAAAACCTTATTCCATCAACGATTGAACTCGGAGGTAAGTCACCTAATGTCTTCTTTAGCGATATCATGGATCAGGAAGATGAATTCATTGATAAATGTGCAGAAGGTTTTGTGCTTGGTTTCTTCAATCAAGGCGAAGTTTGTACTTGTCCTTCACGAGCGTTAGTGCAAGAAGATATCTTTGACGATTTCATGAAAATAGTTATCGCCAAAGCTGATAAAATCATACGTGGTAATCCACTAGATACAGCGACCATGGTTGGTGCTCAAGCCTCTAAGGAGCAATACGATAAGATCATGAGTTATTTACAAATAGGTCAGCAGGAAGGTGCCCAAGTATTAACTGGCGGTAACAAAGAGTCACTGTCTGATTCACTCTCTACTGGTTTTTATATTCAACCGACTATTCTGAAGGGGGATAACTCAATGCGAATATTCCAAGAAGAAATTTTTGGACCTGTTGTCGCTGTTACTACCTTTAAAGACGAAGCTGAAGCATTAGAAATTGCTAACGATACAGCCTATGGCTTAGGTGCTGGTGTTTGGACCCGAGATATGAACAAGTCGTATCGCATGGGACGTGGTATTCAAGCTGGTCGTGTTTGGACCAATTGTTACCATTTATATCCTGCACATGCCGCATTTGGTGGTTATAAGAAATCAGGCATTGGTCGTGAGACACATAAAATGATGCTGGATCATTATCAGCAAACCAAGAATCTATTAGTGAGCTATAGCACAAGCCCACTAGGCTTCTTCTAAGCGAGATATCGCTTCCTTGCAAAGGGAAGCGATTTTTTTATGGCCAAAATACTCCTCTTTATCTTCTTATTTTTGTTCTCAAATACTTGTCTAAGTAATAATCAAGCGACGAGTATTCCTGATGACATCAAATCTCTATTTCCCAGCGCAACTCGAATCGAAGTTTCAGATCCTAATTTAGCCGTGACCAGTGTTTATCAGCTTAGTCAGCTATTAGGTTATGTTTTTCAATCTGATGACTTTACTGATTTTGTTGGTTTTTCTGGTAAAACAATTAATCTCTTAATTGCCCTAGATCCGCAAGGAATTTTGGTTGATTTAAAAGTGATCAATCATCATGAGCCTATTTTCTTACATGGTTTAGGCGAAGAACCCTTATTTGAATTCGTTCGTCAATACCAAGGTCATTCGATTAAAGAACGATTTATTATTGGCAGGCGTCATCAAAACGATGGGATAACGTATTTTGATGGCATCACTAAAGCCACGGTATCTGTATTAGTGATTAACGATACCATCATTAGTGCAGCATTAACCGTTGCGCGTAAAATGTTAGATGGTTTTAGCAAGCGTGCAAATGCGGTGTTAGTTGAAGATACCGATGAGGATTTATCTTTCGAACAACTCATCGAACAAGGTTATATTTTTCACTGGCAATTAAGTGAGCAAAAAATAACAACTATCCAGCCTTTATTGGCTTATTTATTTGATCTTGATTCGACCCTGCCAGCAGTGGATTTATATTTTGCCTTTGTTAATGTGCCACTGATTGGGAGAAACATCCTCGGCATTGAAGAATATCAACGGTTAATCACGGAACTAAAGCCCGGAGAGCAAGCGTTAATGATATTGAGTCGTGGCCAATTCTCGTTCATTAGGGATGACTTTATTCCACAAACAGTACCCGAACGCTTAGCGGTTAGTCAGGGGAAATTTCCCGTCGATATTAGAGATATCGATTTTTACAGTTATTATGATCCCAATCTAGCCGGTGATGTCCCTTCTTATCAGGCATTGAAACTCTTTAGAATAAAATCACAATCGGGTTTTGAAGTCAGTCAAAAAATGTCGGTTGGTTTGGGCATTACCTATCAGCAGTCGTTTATGGTTACTAAACGTCAGTGGTTTACTGTTAACTTAAAATTACCATCGAGCTTATTTCTGATTGTGCCAGTTATTGAGGCTAAAATCCAACCACTGTGGCAGCGAATATGGAAAAACAGAGCGCTTGAGATTGCCATTCTAGTCGCTTTTTTAAGCCTAGTATTAACATTTTTTATTCGGATAAAATACACCGCCACTACCTTGTTTAATTACCGTTGGCTACGACCACTTTGTCTCGGTTTTACCCTTGTTTTTATTGGAGGCTATGCTCAAGGACAGCTGTCGGTAGTTAATATTTATACCTTGTTATTGTCGTTGCAACAAGGATTTAGGTTGGAGGTGTTTTTACTTGATCCGATCATCTTTATTTTATGGAGTTTTGTATTTGTCAGTTTATTTTTCTGGGGTCGGGCATTATATTGTGGTTGGTTATGTCCTTTTGGGGCATTACAGGAGTTTATTAGCTACATCGCCGTCAAGCTACGAGTCCGGCAATATAAAATTTCTCGCCACCATCAGGCACAAAAAATTAAATATGTGATTTTAATATTGCTGGTGGGCTGTTCGTTTTACTCACTGACGTTAGCGGAACAACTAGCTGAGATAGAACCTTTTAAAACCAGTATCACTCTATTCTTTGTACGATATTGGCCTTTTGTCTTGTATGCAATTATCTTACTGGCTGTTAGTTTAAAGATTCATAAGTTTTACTGTCGCTACCTTTGTCCGTTAGGGGCTGGTTTAGCTGTTATCGGCTATTCTACAGCCTTTAAATGGATTCCACGGCGTAAAGAGTGCGGGTCACCATGTCAGCTTTGTCGTCAGAAAAAATGTGGTATAGATGCCATTAAGAATGATGGTAGCGTTAATTACCAAGAATGCATTGGCTGTTATGAATGTGTCGTGACTATTGAATCTCCAACCCTATGTGTTATTAATAAGTATACAAAAAGAAAAAATGTTTGATAGTTAACTATAATATTATAAAAATAAGTAAATTATGGGCAGTCCATTTATGACACTAAATAAAACTATTACCGCGGTGACTCGTTCACTTGACCCTATTGTTGCCACCAATGAATTGAAATCACAATTACTTGGTCACGATAGTATCCAGTCTAATATTCGTTTTGTGTTGTTCTTCTGTTCAACCATCTACGATTTAACCGCATTAGGTCAATCAATGGCCAATAGTTTTGGTGATTTACCGGTGGTCGGTTGTACCACGTCGGGTGAAATCACTGAGCAAGGTTATGAGCAACATTGTATTGTCGCCATTGGTTTTTGTGAGCAACATTTCTCGATTAATGCCCAACTGGTTGGTGCTATCGATAATTTTGATATTGAGTCGGCTCAATCAACCATTAACAAATTGACTGAACAATGCAAAAGCAAGTCGGTTGCCCCAATCGCCAACAATACCTTCATTTTAACTCTATTAGATGGTTTATCATTTCAAGAAGAGCAGTTTCTTAATATATTAAATTCCGCTTCTGGGGGCATCCCTCATTTTGGTGGTTCAGCGGGTGATGACACCAATTTAACAAAAACCTTTGTCTACTATCAGGGAAAATTCTATTCACAAGCGGCTGTCGTGGTGATGGTTAATACCGATTTACCTTTTGAAGTATTAAGCATTAACCATATTGATAAGGCCGGTGAAAAATTGGTGGTCACCGAGTCTGACCCGGTCACACGCACCGTTTACGAGTTAAATGCTGAGCCCGCTGCGGTTGAATATGCACGATTATTAGGGATGGCAGTGGAAGATTTAAATCCTGATGTTTTTTCAATCAATCCATTGGCTGTAATGGTGGGTGGTAATTATTTTTTCCGATCAATTCAAAAGGTTAATCAGCAAGATCAAAGTTTAACTTTCTACTGTGCGGTCGATAATGGTATTGTGCTTACAGCAATAGAGCTAGGTGATATTTTTAATAACTTAGATAAAAAATTATCACAATTTAATCAAGATATTGGGGCTCCAGAAATCACCTTAGCCTGTGATTGTATTTTGAGACGACTAGAGATCGAACAGTCACAATTGAATTCAACGGTGAATAAGCTATTTATTAAGCACAAGGTGATTGGTTTCAACACCTATGGCGAACATCAAAACGGTGTTCACCTCAATCAAACATTTACTGGTGTCTTTATTTCAGGCGAGCCCAAAAATGTTAACTGAACAATTACAGGATCAAATTAAGCACCTGACTGAGAAAAATGCCAAGCTAGAAAAAATTAATCAGGCGTTAATTAAGCGAGTTGAAGAAGGTGGTGGGAATCAATATGCTCCTTATTCAGCGTTTGAACATTCAGTTCATTTAGCGGATCAAGTGCGGGAAAAAACCCATGCCTTAAACGAAACTTTAGCAGAACTTGAGCAAAGTAATCGTGCCCTTAAACATGCAAATCATCAAGCTGGGATCTTTAGACAACGTTTTGCTGATGCCATCGAAAGTATCTCCGATGCCTTTGTTTTACTCGATTGCGATGGTCGAATTGTGTTTCAAAACTCTCATTTTTCTGAATTTTGGCGTAATTCAAAACTGTCGATAGACCCAGGTGTTAACTTAAAGGATTTAAAGGAGCTAGCCAAATCAAAAGGGATCATTCGTCAAGCTTATCCCGGGGATGCAGTTAACAGTCCAGTGTATCAGCTCAATGACGGCCGTTGGTTTCAACTTAATGAGCGTCGGACTATCGAAGGTGGTTGGGTGATGCTTTATACTGACATCACTGCCCTAAAAGTTGCTGAATCAGCGCGTTTTGATCGCGCAATGGCCCAAAAATCCCGTTTATTACAAAACTTAGTCGATAACTTGTCACAAGGTGTGGTGATGTTAAGTGCGTCGAATCAAATTGAAGTGTGGAATAAACGTTTTTCTGAGATTAGTCATTTATCACCGCAAATTCTTAAATCCAGTCCATATTTCTCTAATTTGCAACATCTTACCGAACTAGATCTGGAACCAAAAACCGGTAATAAGCGCAATGATGAACTGCAAACGTTATCCAATGGCACCGTATTAGAAATTCGTGAACATCAATTAGTCAGCGGTGAATTAATTAAGACCTTTACCGACATTACACAGCGCCATCGTTATGCACAGTCGCTTAAGAAGAGTAAAAATTGGTTAAAATTGATTACCGATAATGTACCTGCAATGATTGCATACATTGGTAACGACTTGAAATTTCAGTTTACTAATCGTGTGTATTTAGATTGGTATGGTCTCAAAAACGGTGATTTAAATGATGTAACACTAGAAGATTCTCGAATTTTTGGTGATTACAATATATTAGAACCCTATGTTAATAAAGCGCTGACCGGGCAAAGTGTAAGCTTTGAAATCGACGAGAATAATACCGATGGCACGATTTCTCATTTACTTAAATCCTACGTCCCAAATAAAGATGCTTATGGCCATGTGCTTGGTTTCTTTGTGCTGGTTCGAAATGTAACGCAGCGACGCCAAAATGCCAAAGCGTTACAGAAATCATACGACGAATTAGAAATACGAGTCGAGCAAAGGACTTCGCAATTACAAACGCTTAACAGTCAATTGCAAGTTGAAATTGAACAACATAATAAAGCGCAGCTCAATTTAATCACCGCAAAAAGTGAGGCTGAACAAGCAAATAATTCAAAAACTAAATTTTTGGCGGCGGTCAGCCATGATTTACTCCAACCGCTTAATGCCGCTCAGCTATTCACCAGTTCGGTGTCAGAATTATTACAAGATGACGAAATTCGTCACTTAGTCAATTGTGTCTCAAATTCTCTTGATGATCTTGAAAATTTAATCTGTACCTTAGTGGATATTTCAAAGTTAGATGCCGGCGTGGTAACCGCCGACAAAAACTCTTTTAAACTAAGCGACTTACTCACCAATATGGTTCATGAATATCGCCAAATTGCGCCACAGTTTGACATTGAGTTGCGCTATGTATCCAGTGAACTTGTTATTCATTCTGACAGTTTTTTGTTAGCCCGAATTTTACGAAATTTCTTAACTAATGCCTTTCGTTATGGTGCCAAAGGTAAGGTATTAATCGGGGCGAGAAGGGTGGGTAACAACATTCGAATTGAAGTGCTAGACAATGGTGTTGGTATCGCCGAAAATCAACTGACTGAGATTTTCAAAGAGTTCAAAAGGCTTAAAGGATCTAGCAAAGCATGCTCCAATGGCTTAGGACTTGGTTTAGCTATCGTGGATAAGCTATCTAAAGTTTTAGAACATCCTATTAAAGTTGAATCAATTTCCGGGCAAGGCTCGGTGTTCTCGGTGTTAGTACCTGGTGGAACAATTAAGGATATTCAAAGAGACTATGCCACATTAGTGACGCCACAAGTTCAGTTGCAAAATAGCAAAGTCTGGATCGTTGATAATGACCAAAGTATCTGTGATGGCATGGGAATACTGCTCAGTAATTGGGATTGTGAAGTAGTAACCGCATTAGATTATGATGACTTAGCGAGTCAGGTTTCTGTTGCTAACGATGCGGTTGATTTATTAATTTTAGATTATCATCTCGATGACAATGTGACAGGGCTAGACGTCGCTCAACAGATTAATGCAGCCAGAGGTCAACAAACAGAGCTCCCTATTATTATGATTACAGCCAATTATTCTAAATCACTAAAAGTGGCAACAAAAGATGCTGGCATTTTATTGCTCAATAAGCCGATTAAACCAATGAAGCTTAAAACCTCGATGCTTTATTTATTGAAATAATACAACGAGACAATGATTAACGTTTTAAATATTGGTTAAAATCGATATCACTACAGCCAACGACTGCTTGCACTCGATTATAGACACCTAGTTTTTTCAAGATAGAGGAGACATGCGATTTTACGGTGGTTTCAGAAATGTTGAGATTATAGGCTATTTGTTTATTGGCCTCACCTTTTGTCATACATTTCAACACCATTAACTGCCGCCTAGTTAGCGATGAAAGAGTTTCTACACCGACTCTGAGATCATGTTGACGACCACCGGAACTGCGTTGATTATCAGTATTTCTAATGATATCAGAAGGTAAATAGACATTACCGTTAAGGACACTTTCCAACGCGTCACCAATGGTATCTTTTGATGACGATTTTGCAATAAAACCAACTGCACCATAGGCGAGTGTTTGTAATATTGTTTGTTTTTCCTCTTCGGCAGAAACAACGACCACTGGTGTTGTCGGGCATTCGTTTCGCAAATCCAATAAGCCATTTAATCCCGACATGCCTGGCATATTGAGATCGAGCAAAATCAAATCGAGATCGTCGTGCTCTTTAACAAAGGCTAACGTTGCATCAATATCCTGAGTTTCATAAGTCACACAACCTTCGAAGCGACGGCCAATAATATTGATAATAGCGTCGCGAAATAAGGGGTGATCATCTGCTACTAATACTTTTAACATAATATACTCTAAAGAATTCTTACTCTATTAAACTTAACGCATATCGATAATTTATCAAGGAAATTAGCCTCATCCTTTAGGTGTATTTTAGGTTGTATTTAGTTGTATAAGAAAAAACGGAAAATTCTCATCTTCCGTTTTTTTATGATTGTTAACCCGTTCTAATGATTAGAACGTGATAACAGCACCGATAGCAATGGTATTATTTTCTTCAGCAACAAGCGATGAAGTCACATCAGCTTCTGTTTTGTTATATTCAAAGACGACGGTTAAGCCTGGCGTAATGGTGCGGAAGTAAGCGACACCAGTATTTTTGTGTGTTGCATCAAGGATGCTACCGGTTTTTTCGACCGTTGACTCACCAACCGTTAATACGACTCGGTTGCCGCCCAACACATAAGCGCCTTGGACTAAATAACCATCGGATTCAACCGTATCATTAGTAACAATGTGGTCAAGACCGGCAACGTGTCCTAGTCCTTCCGATTGAAAACCGGATGCGGTGAGAGACACGCCACTAAAACCAAGATTAAGTCCATAACCAAGACCAGACTGGTTTTGTGTGACACCAGCCGTTTCGGTAGTTTGAGACACACCACTAACCCAACCTTTAACCGAGAGATTATCATTAATGTTGGTGCTGTAAACTAATTCAGCTTCAATCCGAGGACGGTCTTCAGATGAATCAGGTGACGTTTTATTCGGGTCCATCAAACCAATAGCAAACTTAAATCCGCTATCACTTTTAGGCGTGCGGTAGGTGATTTGAGCTTTCGGGAAGGCGTATGTATAACCGGTGCTAATATTACCAAATGAGACATTGCCACCATCAACCAAACCGAAAAAATCAGAGGTTTGACCAAAACCGAGTAAAAGTTGATCGCTCATGATATTTTCACGGTTATACAAGCCAAAATCTTTACCGATTAAAATTTCACCCCAACTGCCACTGACCGTACCATAGAATTGTCTGACATCAATTAAAGAGCCAGTGCCTAGATCTGATGATGTCGCGTCACGGCTTTGATCCGTATCATTAATAGATACCCAAAACGAAGAGCGCATACCAAGTTTTAGATCATCGGTTTGTTTACTGAAATTAAACCCGATATTATTTGGTAAAAAGCCCATCCGCACTCGCGATTGATCACGGCTAGTTTTAGCACCTGCGGCGTCAGTTTTTTCGATATCACTGTTGGTGTAAAATACATTGATTAGGCCATCAGTAGAGAATGACATGGTATCAGTTTCATAGATGGTCACAGCTGCACTAGCATTTAAAGCTAAAACTGACAAAGCAGCGACGGCAGTTAGTTGCATTGAAGTAGGTTTTTTCATCATTGGCATCCTATGTTATTATTTATAATTTTTTATAGTTGGTTATTTAATCATCATAGGGTCGTGCAAGATTTCGAGCTATTAATCAATAGACCAAATCAATAATTAATTAGCAGTACTCCTAAAGGCTAACAACTTAGGATTAATCTAAATACGCCCAAAGTCTAACTCGCTTAATTGTAGAATCATTACATAATCTAAAGATAACGGCCAAAAACTGCTGCAAAGATGAGCGGGCAAACAGTTTGAGTCGATTAATGTCACATTTTTAGGATTAATATGTAGTATTATTACAGCAACCGCTCAATCGAGATTGCAGATTAATTGAGCGGTTTTCGACGTATCTGAAGCAAAAGGTAAAGCACAACATGGCAGCGCAACCAAATTTATGTGACATCGGTTTTATTGGACTGGGTGTTATGGGAAAAAATATTGCACTTAATCTCGCAGATAACGGTTATAAAATTGCTGGATTTGATTTAGACCACACAAAAGTGGCTTCATTAATTACTCAAGATACATTAGAACGAGGTGAGCAATCGCCACGAATAGAACCTTGCCATTCTTTTACCGAGTTATTATCCAAACTAAAAGCACCACATTTGATTATATTGTCAGTACCAGCAGGACAAGCGGTTGATGATGTCTGCCATAAACTCATTGATGCTGGTATTTGTGCCGACGATATTGTCGTTGATACTGGCAATAGCTTATGGACCGATACCATTGAACGAGAAAAGTCATACAATGGTAAGTTTTTATTTTTTACCACTGCAATATCGGGTGGTGAAGTTGGGGCTCGATTTGGTCCATCATTGATGCCAAGTGGCGACCCATATGCATGGACTCGCATTGAACCCATTTGGCAAGCGATAGCAGCCAAGGTTGATCCTCAAACGGGTTTGCCCCTAGAAAGAACCTCGATTGAACAACCATTGCCGGTCGGTGAGGCATGCACCACCTACATCGGGCCAGCTGGCTCAGGTCATTATGTCAAAATGGTCCATAATGGAATTGAATATGCCGACATGCAATTGATCTGTGAAGCCTATCATATTATGCGTGAGTCGTTATTAATGAGCCCAAGCGAAATAGCGGTAGTGTTCAGGCAGTGGAATCAAGGGTTGCTGAATAGTTACTTAATGGAAATTAGTGCTGAAGTTCTTGATTATGTTGATCAAAAAACCGGATTACCGTTAGTTGATGTTATTTTAGATAAAGCCGGACAAAAAGGCACTGGTTTATGGACGGCGGTGAGCGCATTGCAAATAGGAAGTCCTGCAACGACTATTGCACAATCTGTTTTTGCTCGTTCATTATCAACTTTAAAAGAAGAACGCGTCACGGCTTCTAAATTACTAAAAGGTCCAGTTAACTCCCCCGTTGATGAACAGCAACATCTGGAGATTATTACCGCTCTGCATGACGCACTCTATTGTTCTAAAATTTGTGCCTATGCTCAAGGATTCCAATTGATGAATATGGCATCCAAAGAACGACAGTGGAATTTAGATTTTGCAGCCATTGCTAAAATTTGGCGAGCGGGTTGTATTATTAGAGCATCCTTTTTACAATCAATTACCCAAGCTTATCAACTCGATGAAGAACTGAATAATTTATTGCTTGCCCCTTATTTCATTGAACAAATATCCCTGTACCAAGGGAACTGGCGTAAAGCAATCAGCCATGCAACGTTAGCAGGGCTCCCGTGTGGCGGATTTAGTTCTGCTTTAGCTTATTATGACTCTTATCGTTGCGAACGGTTACCGACCAGTTTACTCCAGGGACAACGGGATTACTTTGGTGCTCATACTTTTGAGCGTATCGATACGGCCAAAGGTAAGAAGTTTCACGTCCAATGGAATGATGCACAGCGTCCAATGATTAAGGTATAAATCACCACATTTGCTAGCCAACGCAACTTTGACGTTAGCTATTGCTTGAGACAAAAGCTGCACGTACAATATTTGTGCTACACGTATGGTACTGAGATTTTATCGGGGAATTCAATCCTTTAATTCTATGGTTATTTTTAGTTTAATTTATCCTGTTTTTGGTTATAAATCTACAGTACAACACGTTAATTAGAATGGAAAAAATGAAGAGTAAGTATCAAAACAACATCGACAATAATCAGATAGATTTTGACCCCTGCCAGTATGAGGCTATTTCGGTCTTATCCCGAATCGCAGAACAATTAGAGCGCGACAAAACCGCGGCTGTTAACGGTGTTTATATTTGGGGCGAAGTCGGACGTGGTAAAACATATTTGATGGATATGTTTTATGATTCAATCAAAGAACCGCGCAAAATGAGACTGCACTTCCATCATTTTATGGCAAAAATGCATCAAGAACTTAATCATGAGTCAGGCCATAGTGAGCCGTTGCGTCGCATTGCATATCGCTTGGCTAAACAATGCCGTGTACTTTGTTTTGATGAATTCTTTGTGTCAGACATTGGTGATGCGATGATCTTGGGCCGCTTATTTGAAGCATTGTTTGAGCAAGGGGTAACATTAGTGGCCACGTCCAATATTGCGATTAACGATCTTTATCAAGGGGGATTACAACGTCAACGTTTTGAACCAACCATTGCCCTATTATTAAAGTACACCACTGAGTTTCACCTCAATGGCGCTGAAGATCACCGCCTGCGGTGCTTAACTCATCAAAGTACTTATTTTGGTTTAGAGCAATATAATCAGTTTAAGGATTGTTTTAATCACTTGGTGATTATAGAACAATGCGTAGATAAGCCAGTGAGCATTCTCGGTCGAGAAATTATGGTCATTAAACGTGACCGCGAAGCTATTTGGTTTCGCTTTGATGATTTATGCAATGGTCCAAGATCGACCCTTGATTACATTGACTTAGCAAAGCGTTTTAAGCATGTCTTTATCGGTGATGTTCCTGAACTGGGCGGTGAATGTCGCGGATGGATCCGAGCGCGCGGTACGGAAGATGGCAGTGTTGCAACAGCAACGGGCGAAAGAACATTAAATTATGCAGTACAAGACGATGCTGCACGACGATTTATTAGTTTAGTGGATGAGTTATACGATCAAAATGTGAATTTATATATATGTGCCAATGTTACGCTTGATCAATTATACAGTGGCGGGGCGCTAAGCTTTGAATTTAAGCGGACATTTAGCCGGTTAACCGAAATGCAATCACTCGAGTATTTAAGTAAGCACTAGTTTAGTGATTAGTCACTAAACTAGTTTCCAAATCTAAACTAAACGAGCATGACCCTTTTGATAGTTTGCATTAAGCTGATTGTCTATCGCTTCAAGTAAGTGATGACGGGTGATAACACCTAACAATTTGTTATTGTCGTCAACGACTGGATAAACCTTTGGCCGTTTCGCGGTCATTGATTTAGCAATATCTAAAATGGAGTCATTAGGCGAAACGGTTAACACTTCGGTGCGCATTTTGTCGGCAACAATTTCATGTGATTCTCCAAGGTAAGTCGATTCTAACATGCTATTTAAACAATCTTGCTCAGACAAAAAACCAATGACGTGATTCTCACTATCAACCACTGGCGCACCAATTTGTGGTTTCTTTAAAAAAAGTTCAACTGCCGAAGCAATAGTCATTGCGCTATCAAATTTAATCGGCTGGTGAATCATATATTCACTTACAATTAATGTTTTCATTCGGCATTTCCTTTTATAATTATTAAATTAAGCTTAGACCTTTTTTTAAAAAAAAGCTTTATAATATATCAATAAATTCGAAATATTATGATTTATTCGCGAGAGTAAATTCTTGCTCAACCACCTGAAACTCACGTTCAGCTAACGCTAAGTCTAACGTCGCTTTTAATAGTTTATACAGTCTTATTGATGCATCAATTTCTTCTTTCCGATTGGTTAAGCTTTCAATGTTAAGTCCCAAGGGAATATTTAAACTCATACAATTTTCAATAATTTGTTCGAGATTGGCTCGGCAAATTTTAATCGACTCGGCTAATGGATTTGCCGCTTCAAGAATACGCCACTTCGTTGCATTAGGAATGGCAATACCTAACCACTTCATGAACTCCAGAGTTTTTTCACTGCCACATGGCGTAAAGGTTAAAATAATTCGTCGTGGTTGAATGTTTCGTAACCGACACTCACGTGCATAATTAGCGAGCATATCAATGGTAGCTGAAGCATCATAAACTGCTTGTGAAATAAAATACTCACATCCTTGAGTATTTTTATTGATCATGCGTAAGTGCTCATCGCCTTTACTAGCGTGGCGCTCAGCAATAGTAACCCCGCCAAGATAATAATTAAAACGATGGGCTTTTTGAACTTGGTAAGCATCAACCAAGCTTAAAGACTGCTTGCCTTTAGCGGAAGGACTGCCGACTAATACAATATCTCTTACACCATAGAGCTGCCAGCTATTATCAAGCCAAGTTGAAAACTCTTCTTTGGTTTTTTGCGACACACTTTTATAAGTAATGATTGGTTTTTTAGTTTTTATGCCTAAAATTTGCGAATAATGGCAAGGTTCAAACGTTTTTGAGAATGGAAAAGGGCGTTTGATATCAGTACGACTGCTTTCATCTTGAATGTCATAAACAATTAACCCGTCAAAATCTACTTTATCAAGACGCGCGAGTAACTTGTCTGCGACCGCCTCAACATTTTCGAGACTTGATGTCGCACGAGGGGGCGTTGTTCCGATAAAATATACCCCGAACTTTGCGTCTGCTGATTTGGCGCGTAACACTGAATTCATTAAATAATAACCTTCGACTGTTGATTAAATGGTGATTTATAAGCCGTGAAAAATCAACACGCTGATAAGTTGTTTAACAATAACATGTAAGCCTAATGGTTATTAGTCTTTGCTGTTATTTGATATACCTACTTTGGTATAGGTAAAAGGATATATCCTTGAGGGAAATCAAGGATGGATATTTTTGAGCAAGTACAATAGTTTTTTTAGCTAAGTAGGTGCTGTATGTCTGATAAATCTTTGTTTCAAAAAATATCGTGGTTATTTGCAATGGCGAATTTTATGATAGCCTTCGCTTGCCTTATTTGGTTTTTAGTCGCTGGTGATGACGCAACAGAGTTAATTCGCTACAGTGTAGGCGCTGCAACATTCTTCTTTTTGACCACCGGCGGTGTCTTATTTATGATGGCTAAAGCTAATTTACCTTCGTTTAAAATGCCATAAATCACGCAAATACCACTTATGCAATTACGAATCACTTACCCCGTGGGTACACAATGGTTTAGCAGCCTAATCTAGTCAAAATTTCATTAGCATCAGCCCTATTATCATCTTTAATGATCCCTGCTACAGCACAACAAACTGAGTTATCAGAAACAAATGTTGAGCGCATAGAAATAAAAGGCCATCGTAGCTCTGATTTGGCATAAATGATCAATGAATTGTTCGGTTTGTTCTTGACTTAAATAGCCCTAAGAACCACCACTATCACAAGTGAGTTTTTCATCGCGAACATAATTATCAATATATCGGACGATGGTTGTTTCGTGAATTCGTAATGCTTGGGCAATCATTGGTGTAGGCCAGTTTTCATCACGTAATAGAACCGTTTTAATTTGATCGCACTCACGCTTATCACTCGACCATCGCCATTTAGCTAATGAATCTAAGTGGTGGTTTTATTATTTCCCTGCAAAAAAACGTAGACATGATTGTAAGTCACACTTTAATTGTTTGTTATTTAAGCTTATTATATTGTAAAGTGATTCAATAATAATGGAATATGCCATGTCACAGTATGCCTTACAGCTAAATTACACGGTTGGTTGTATTTTTTGTGTCAAGTCTCTTCTACTTTTAATTGGCCAATTAATATAATAAGGGAACACATGTCTGCTAATCATTTTCACTATACCGGTTATTTTGTTACACCTAAGGACGGGGAACTCGCCAAGAAAAAATTACACCATTTGTCATTAGATGAGAAAATAAAAACGTTAGACTTGAGTTATTTGATTAATGAACAATTAAGTTTAGATGAAATTAGTGTTTCTGATGCATCGATTGATATTCAGTTGGAAACTGGCACCTCCGGGGATATCGACATTGATTTATTAAAAAAACTCAAACCATTGAATGTTGAATTTATTAAAGTATACACTTATTTTGATCAAGTTGGTGAATCTGAAGATGTGTTTTTTTTCCGCGGCCAACCGGTTGAAGGGAGTCAATTAGCGACGTTACTGACACATTTTGACCCAATGCATGATTTTTGGACGTTATTGGCTGAAGAAGAATTTGGTCAAGTCAGTCGGTTAATGAAAAATGATCATGAATTTTTGACCTTCGTGGATAAAAGTTCTGTTTTACGTGAAATTTACGATCAGAATCAACTTAATCTATTTAATTTTGTCTTAGAACTGGGGGCCGATCCTAATAACTTAATTGACCATGAAACGATATTACAATATATCGTTGAACAGCAAAATGTCAAAGATATCGCTTTTATTCATAGTTTATTAAAACATCGCGCAAACACTAATTTTGAATTTTCACAGGGTGGATCTTTGCTCTGGCATTTATTTGAAAACCATGCTTGTTTAGG
>SPKZ01021355.1_pt1 | contig 21308 bp, 20 predicted proteins | sample 2456571 | NCBI WGS metagenome assembly SPKZ01 (sample SAMN11192286, study PRJNA482655) | marine metagenome | biome: ENVO:00000447; feature: ENVO:00000244|ENVO:00000211|ENVO:00000569|ENVO:00002023; material: ENVO:00002151; isolation source: ocean water from marine abyssalpelagic zone ... | reverse complement strand
TATAACCTGTGGGGATGTATACCCCTGTTATCATCTCACTTATTTTCCCCGCAGCATCATTAGCTACACCTCCATCGTCTTGAATAGATATGCCGTCTTTATCATTATATGAGACAATGTCCCACGGCGCTAGCTTTATTCTTGTTTGCGAACCGAGCCAACCGCCACCAGATTGAGCATCAACATAGGCTTTAACCGCCTTTTCTGTTGGTACTGCGTCGTCGGAATCATCCGCTAGTGTGCCGTCTATTGAAAATTCGTTTATGCCTGTTCCGTTTAATAAGGAAAAAAGTCCGTCATCCTGCAATTTCATCATATGGGTCGCCCCTCCTGTAGAGTTGGATATAGTAAGGGCGTTGGTTGCGCTTGTTGATCCTATTCCTTTAATATGAAGTTTAGCACCTGATGGTGATGACACAACCCCTGTTCCAATAGTTACGATATCGTCAGGAATAGTACTTATGGACATACCATCACCTGAAACAGTCCACTTCGGGGTATTGCTTATTGATGCAATTATTATTTTTCCCACCCCTGCATTTAACTGTGGTGAGCCATCGTCATAAATGTAAATTGCATAATCAGTGCCGTTGTGATGGTCTGGATGGCTAATGTAAACCGATTCATCTAAATCAATATCACTAATTTTTAGATTAGCTCCTTGCAATCCTGTTCCTGTTCCTGTTACGACCATATCATCAGGTATAGAAATTGAAGATATACCTAAAAACGTCTTTAATTCCTCGATAGAACCAAACTTACTAGCACTAAACGTTGTGCCCCCGTCCGTTGTATGGGAAAATACAATACCATCCTCTAATTGAAGGGGTAAATCTGCTACCTTATCAGGTAAATCTGACCATTTAATACTCATATTACAAAGTTACTTTAATTTTTAAATCGTTTCTACATCCATTATTATGCCGCTTTCAGTTTCCATTAATACCGAGTCCTCCGTTGCCATTCCGCTAGGGTCGCCCAAATCTGCCCTTTTATCGTAAATTCTGTAACTCAGTCTGTATTGATCGCCAACTGGAAGCAATGCACTTTTAAGCACTCCTGCCGCCCTAAATGTTGTTACTGCTTCAATAGTATCAGTTACGAAGTTACCGCCCGTTATGCCCGTCCAAACGTTATTAATTGCAGCGGGATAGGCTGTGTAAAATCTAAATTGATCTTTATAATTCGTTTTTTCAAATACGGCTATCATCATAACCAACTCAATGTCTGGCAAAGTCGGCAAAGGTGCAGTATTAAAGGTCATGTTCATTTCAACCTTCGTGTCGCTGTCTTTATCAATTCCGTAGGTGCTTCCGTTTGTTATTTCGACACCTGTTGATGCTTTGATAGTCTTAAATACTGGCGTATCCCATTCTATTCCTTCGTCGTAATCTTCTGCTATTAGCTGAGATTCTTTTGTATATGTTTGAGGTACGCCGTCCTTTAACAAGGCTAAATCAATTCTGAAAAATAGATTCCATCCTGTTCCGTTTAAAAACCTATCCCAGTCATGGTTCTTGCCGTTGAAAGGTTGTGATACATCAAAGAATTCATCGTCAACATTGACATTTTCAATAAAATATTCCCATCTAAACACCCAAGGCAATCTAAACTCAAATGAAAATTTACCTGCGTTATCTAAATCTACCCTTCGTCTTAATCTTACATCCCTCCTTAGATCGTCAGGGGGTGTAATAAATCCCATATCTTCACTTATGTCTATAAATGGTATATTGCCATAAGTGGCATTATTTACGACTGTCCCAGGCAATGATCTTGAATACTTATCTAATACAAAATAAGTATCAATATCTTTGCGCGCAATCATTTGCATTTTAACGTTCAATAATCTAACCTCGGTTCCTACGCGCTCAAAATTGGGTATATCGTTTCTGTCAATAGTAAATTTAGCTATAGATAATACATTATCCTCAGACCTTACTACTAAAGATTCATACCCATTATCTACATCTGCGCTTGTAATATCGATGTGTGTAATATCAAACTCAACCATTGACGGGTCAGTCGACTCGGTGAAATACACATTATTGTCTATTGTAACATTTGCCTTATCGCTCTTTGCTCTCGATTTAGTATAATCCTTAGTTGATATACTGAATTTATACGCTCCTAGCCCTGCCTCTAATATCCTTAAAACAGAAGTAGACGACATTGCAATAGTGGCTGTTACCTCAACTTGACTATTAGAAATATAAACAACACTACAATCCTTTATAATCTGATCTACTCCCCCGTTATTGTCCGATAATGTTGAGGGTGTTCCTAGCAAGCATTCAATACGATCAAAGAAAAAGTTTTCTTTCAACACCCTATCCCTTGATGGGTAAGCATTGGAAGGGTTAGGAAATTGAGGCAGCCTGTACAAATCGTCTGATGATGGCTTATACCAATGACTAAGCACAAACTTTGTATCACCATCTGAGAAAGGAGACGTTTCGGTATTGTTTAGATTAAATTTAAGAGTAACCTCGCTAGTCTTTAGCTCTAATGATTCTATTGTAGTTAAGTCCGCGCGGGTATAACTAACGTTTGTAACGAAATAATCCGTACTGCCTGTATTGAAATTTTCATCTAACCAGCCGATATTACCTAATCTCTCCCCTGAAATTACAGTCTTTTTCCTGTTCGGGTCGCTTAAGTCTTTACTAATAGCGATTTCAAACACGTACTTTAAACTTAAATCATCCTCTAAATAAGGTGGTGCAATACCTGCATTATCATTATCGTTTTGATCACTTGTAAATAATGGACTTATTAATAATTTATGGCTAATCGTAAACGCTTGGCTAACTTGTGGGCTTAGTGGACCCTCTCCAATGCCGTTGCCTTTTACTTGAATAGTTCCGTAATGCCCACTTTTGTCTCCTAGTTGATCCATTAAGGAATTAACCAATACTGTATTATCTATATTTTCAATTACAGCCCTTTGGTCTTTTCCGTTGGTCTTTGATTCTGTATTGAAAACCTCGTTATTAGCTATAAGCCCATGCGAGAATTCCATGCTCTCTATTTTGGTAGAGTTATATATAATAGAGTCGGCGTCGAATACAATTTCGCTAGAAGAGCCAGAAAATGCAGCCGTAACCTTTATTAAATTACTGGCTTCTATTGACTCTATAATTCGTGTTCCGCTAAAAGGAACCGATGCTATCGTACCTGTCAGTGTTATTTCGTCGCCCTCGCTAAGCCCTTGGAATCCAAACGGGCTATTAGTCCAAATTAACCGTATATCTTCAATGACGCCCGTTCTAGTATTGCTTGGATTTGTTACAATACTCACTAAATCCAAGTCGTCAGGGTCGTCTGTTGTAGCTATAACATAAGAACCGTCTGTTCTAACGTCTATCTCTACATCTACAACCTCGCCTACATTATCAATAGGCCAATCAGTAGGAATTGTTTCACCTAATGATGAATTTAAAAAGCGTATATTTTCTACTATTAATTCCATTTACCGCTTCTTTTGGATTGCGCTCATAGCTTTTGCTAATTCATCAGGCACTTTATCTATCAGTGTGTTTACTTCTTCATTTAGTAATTCTATTTCCTTGGCTTGCTTTGGGTTTATGTCCTCCTTGATACTATCAATGTCATCAGAGAGGGTTTCTGTAAGTTCCCCTAACATCTTAGCTAGTCCTGTAATCTGTTGTCCGTAGTCGTTCATTCCTCTGCTGGTGTTGTTATTTTCATCTGTAAATTACTCGTTTCAAGATAAGGAATTCTGTAGATAATACTAGCCTCGCTAATTCTCACTTTACTGCGGAAGGAAACTATTTCAGCCTCCGTACCGTCTGGTGCAAATATACGGTTATTCTCAATTAGAAGAATTAAATCATCCTTGCATACATCGGGATGAACAGCCTTAAACTCTCTTTTTTGGTTACCAGTAGGAAATTCGATGCTAGGCACATGGCTTTGTCCTGCATGGTACTTATTATACACATACTCCGAATTCCATTGTGAAGCGTTAAGTTGTTTTAGCTTGGTGTTTCTAGGCGTTGTCGCTATATCTAAGGATAATAGTTTGGCTACTTGAAAAAAATCAGTAGATAAAAGCAACATGCCTATTCTATTATCAAATAGATTAGGGTTTACACTCTTAATTAACGGGATAACTTTAACTTTAAATCTAACCTTGATACCTATCTGATTTAGTTTTTTAACAATTTTCTGTATCTTTTTTACAATATTGTTTCTAATCAATATTAGCTTATTTGCTACAGATATCATGGCATTAATCGCGGGTGCAACTGATCTAATAATAATACTCATTCTTTGCTCTATGCTTGTTAATTCAGTTTTTATAGAGCCTCTGGCAAATTGTATTTCTGTTTTCTTTTCGCCTGATAATGTAACAGAGAATTCGTCATCTATTCGCACAGGTGTAGTTATAGCAATTGTTTTGGTTCCTTTATAATTATTTAAAGTATTAGTATCAACAGGATCGGTTAAAAAGGATACCTCATAATTAGCTATAATCTCGCTTGAATTAGTTTTCCACTCATCCATCTTTATTTTAGGATTCATCCTAAAGGCGGGCGCTTTTGTTGACGAGCCAATCTTCTCTATAATTAATCTATTATCAGAAGTAATCGTGATAAATGCCCTAAATGTATCTTTTGTGTCTTTTAATAAATCAAGAAAAGAGCCGTTATAATATCCTTTAGTCCTTGTTTCATTTGGAACTGTAAACCCGAACCCGCCTATTATTTTATTATCTGGCGGGCTTTGTAGTTTAGCGGGGAGTATCGCTGTATCGGCAATAAAAGGATCGTCAAATATGGTGCTCTCAAACGTGTACCCAAGCTCTTTACACCCAAGTTCTAGCAGCCGCCTCCATCTCATAGAAGCGTGATATTTAACAGGCTGTATTAATTGATCAGCTATTTTGAATAGAAATATTATAATAGCCGCTATCGTAAGGATTATTCCTGCTATAATTATCACGGCTTTAAGTATACCTGCTATCGCGCTCAATACCCCTGTAATGTCCGCTACTACCTTTAAAGTATCTTGCACCATCATTCTTATTTGGTACACAATAAGGAATCCTGTAACGGTAATTATGGCCGCTGACTTATAATCAGGTAATGAAGAATTAATATAAGGGATTTGAACGTAGTCTGTAGATGGTATTATTTTGCCTTGATCTTGGAGTTCGCTAAATAATAAATTAGAAGCCCTTCTAAATAAAGATTCGTTTTTGCCTCTTAATTCTATTTCCAGTCCTTTTACAAATTCTTTTGAATAAACAACGCCCGCGCCGCTTAATAATAAGTAAGAATCAAGTATTTGCAGCTCGCTATTTCCATCGTCTATAGAGATAGTATACCTAAACCCTTCATGAATACCAACACCGCTACCATCCTTACCAGCCTGAACCTTTGCGTTAATTATGTCAGCATTAGGAAATGCAAAATCAAATGTATTTACCGTCAGTATCGGCTCTGCATCTGGGTTTTCATGGTCGGGCTTTTGCTCTATCTCTATTTCTGCATCGCTGACCGATGGCTCTGTTACCTTGCCTCCTAGCCTATGTATTATATTAATCATACACGTCGGTGTTTATAGGTATATCTATTAAGTATTCCCTTTCTTATTTCTTCCGTAACAGCTTCCCCGTGCTGATTCCAATATGTTTTTGTAGTTGATTTGTTATCTTCTATAGCTTTTTTTATTATTTTCGTACTGGCTTGCTGCTCACTTATCATCTTCTTAAAATCGATCTCATTAGGCTTAAGTATATTGCCAGATTCTAAGCGTTTAAATGAGTGGGGCGACATCATTAAGTTATCAGCAAAATTAACCCTGTCACGTATTTCATCCCTAGTTCTTAGCTTGCCCGTCAATGGGTCTGCCATACCTTGCCTATCTTTTAGGCTATGAACTTGCTCGTTAGGGTGCAATACCCAATGCTTACCGCCTTTAGAATCAATATTCCCGCGTCCTCCCGTGTCATCTACCCCGTCGAACGCACTACCTACTGCTAATATGCCAGCGGCGGCGGCTGTTCGCGCTTGGAATACCTTGGCTCGCTTTAATGTTTCATTGCCACCCTCTTCTGCTCTTATGGCCGAAATCTCCCTGTTAGAGTTTATAACAATCTCTGTAATTGCGAGCGTCTTTTTTAATGCCTGTACTATCTTTTGAGCCTCTTCATCGTCACCTGCAATCGTTCCTAATATATTGGCTAAATTCTTAGCTGATTGTATTCGGGTGTCATTTATATTTTCGCGTTGTTTTTGCAAATCCTTTTCCGAATCTAATACACCCTCGTTTGATTTTATTATTTCTCGATCAATTGCGGCTAAATCGTTTTGTAATTTTATTTTAATTAATGTCGCTTCGTCGCTTCCCTCAGTTAGTAAGGCTAATTCAAACTCGGCTTGTCTTATTAATTCTTTCTTTCTTAATTCTCTAGCAATTTTTTCGTCCTCTTCTGCATCAATTATACCTTGTGCGCGTTCTGCTAGTATCGCGTTAAATATATTATCGCCTGATAATAAGTCCTTATCTTGATCGAGTTTCGATTGTTTTTCTTTCTCGATACCGAGTTCCTTTAATCGTTTAATTTCAGTCTCTATAATAGCTATCTTTTTTTCTCTGGCTATAATGTCCACCTCATTCACGGCAACTAAATCTCTAGTTCTTTTTAATTGATCCTCGCGTATCTTAATCAAATCCCTAATAACTTTAACCTCACTGCTAGTGGCTTCACTTGTTTTTTTAGATAATCCCAATTGCTTATTAAGCTGGTCTAACCTTTTTTGAACCACTATTCGCTGTTCTTCAAGCGCGTTAGTCTTATCATTTAATGCGTCGGTTATTTCTACATTCAATCTTAACTCTTCTTCTAAGAATGGAGCTAAGTCTATTTCTTCTCCTGTTAATGGGTCGGTCTCAATACCAGCGGAGCCTTCTTCTAATATCTTTTTAAGTTCTGCTTGTCTTAATAGATTTTCGGTAACCTGTTCATCGATTTTCAGTTGCTCTTTTCGTGACTCTATATTGCTTAAAAGAGTTACTAATTGCGCTTTGTTTAGCTGAGTAAGTATCTTGATTCTATCTTCAATGCTTTTTTGCTGCGCCTCACCTTCGGCAACTGCTGCTTGTCTATCCCTTTCCGCATCCGCCGCCTCTTTTGCTGCATCCCTGAACGCATAATATGCAGTTACAGCAAGTGCAAGCAAGGCTACTAATGCACCTATTATATTTGCCTTGGACGCTGTATTAAATCCTTTCATTGCCTTGGTAGCACCTTTTAAGCCTCCTTTAAGTGCGACTTGGGCAATTCTTAACGCATTGGTTGTTAATGTATATAGCTTGGTAGCTATATTTATAGCCTTAACCGTAGCTTTGTAAGCAATAAATGAAACTAATAACGCCCCTACGATCTTTGCAAGAACCTTAATTGCATTTGCAATATTCCTAACCCTTCGCCCTGCTTCGTCTAATTCATCTGCGGCCTTTGCGGTTCCTGTAGCCATAGAAAGCAACTCAGTGGCAACGTCTACAATGGTTCGTAGTAGGTTAGAGAATTTACCCTCTCCATCTTCTAATGATAATATAAACCCTTCCCACGCAGAACCTAATATAGTAATTGAACCCGCTAGGTTGTCTAGTTGAATATCAGCCATATCTTGAGCCGCTCCCGCTGCATTATTCAGCCCTTCTTCTAATTGCTTAGTGGTATCTACACCATCGGCAAGCACCAAGAAAGAGGCCGCCGCATTTTTACCTACCAGTTTAGCCGCTGTGCCTAGTTTGTCCTCACTATTAGCAACTTTTTCAAGTCCTTCTTCAAGTGTTAATCCTGCTGCATTAAGATTTATAAAAGTGGTTTTAAGATTGTTACCAGCCTTGCTTCCTGAAATACCAGCATTCGCAAGAGTGCCTAATAATGCAGTAGTTTTTTCTACATTAACACCTACAGCCTTTGCCGCTGGTGCAGCACTTTTCATGGACTCCTTAAACTTCTCCATATCGAGAGCCGATATAGAAAATGATTTAGCCATTACATCCGTAACCCTTCCCGTTTCGGCTGCATCTAATCCAAACCCGCCTAACGTTGCACCTGCTACTGACGCGGCTTCTGCCAGATCAACACCAGCCGCCGCCGCTAATGCCAGTGTAGCCTCTGTCGCATTATCTATAGATTTTGGGTCAAAGCCCAATTTAGCAAACTCGATTTGAAGCCCCGTAACTTCTGACGCTGTAAACGCTGTAGTTGCTCCTAATTCCTTTGCGGATTGTTTGAGTAAATCCATATTACCCTTAGTGCCCGCATCTCCTAAAACCGCCTGTAATTGGCTATTGGATTTTTGAAAACCTGAGAATACACCTATTACATTACCTATAACTCGACCTAAACCAGCTATTCCCGCTGTAATTCCTAACGCTCCTAATCCTGTAGATAATGAGCCTCTAACTTTTTGAAGTGCCAATCCATACCGCCCAACGTCACGCCGTCCATCCCTAGCTGATTTGTTTATTTTTCGTAACCTATCATCTAATTTTCTAAACGTATTACCAGCATTAATTGCAGCCTTTGAAGTAACGCCATATTGAGCCGCCAAACGCTTAAACCTTGCTTGGGCTGCATTGGTTTGTTTTGATAGCTTTTTAAATGCGTTTGCGCTGTCAATCGTTTGCTTTCTAGCTTTTTGGGCGGTTTTTATATTCTTTTGTTGCTGTTTCTCAAACTTATCAAAAGCCCTCTCTCTGTCTTTGGTTAGCTTAAGTTCTGCTAATCGAATTGATTTTAATTCCTTTTCAATTCGCTTCTCTTCTTTTCGTGTTGCATTAAGTTTATCTATCGCGTTATCTACTTGCTTATAACTTTCTGCTTGTTTTTTTAATCCTGCACTACTAGTATCTTTTCGCCCTTCTTTCTGTAATTTTCCTTGGAGGTTTATTGTTTTTTCAAGCCCCTTATTAAACTGCTTAATCCAATCAAGGCCACCTTTTAAATCCTTATTAAATCCCTCTAATAAGTTCTTTTCGGCTATTTCATTTTTTTTAATTTCGGCCATCCCTTACGGTTTCGTTAGCTAGTTCGACAAGTGTTGAGAATTCTACTATCGGCATAGTATTTACGTCTATTCTGTAACCAAGATTTAAAACCTTTTCAACCATAGCCTTCAATTTGTGGTTGTTTGCTTTTTTGCCTTTCTTGTATTGGGCATCAAATCGTATCTGAGCAAATTCGTAATGAGACTCGGCAGAGCCTCCTATAACTGCTGCCTTGATTTTTTTTGAATATAGAGTGCTAAGGTCACGCCAATAATCCATAAACTCTTTAGAATGCCCGAACTTATCAATGTGTTGTTGCTCTATTGCTTCGAATATTAATTCACATTTATCGTAAACTTTTTGAGTAATGGCGAAATCTCCTTTTATCAATAACGTGTAATTATTAGTCTCGTTTATTTCCCACCATTTTGAGGTAGGTAAATTATCAATACTAGTGTACGTATCAATCGTAGACTCTTTACGCAACCAATTTAATTTGTTCCCTAATTTTAGTAAGAATTCTTTCACGAATCGCATCGATTACTATTTGTAAATTTTCCTTTGTAAGTCCTACTATCTCTTTGCCCCAATCATCAAACAGATTACTATCCTCCTTTATAGGATTGGCATCCATTATAAACCCGCCACCACTAACGGTTATCGTAAAACTTTTATAAAACCCACCAGTATCCAAAAGTGTTATATGGTCGAACCTTTGACCATCTGATTGCTTTTGAACCTTAGTAAAGTCGGAATATTCGCCCAATGATACGCCCAAAGAATCAATACCTAGATCGAATAACTGATCGTTTTGATTCAGGCTTATGATGAATTTTTGAAAATTCTTATCGCTTAATATCGCGTTGATAATCTTCGTTTCATCCAATCGAATCAGAGCGTTAAATAATTTCTTTGTACGCTCAAACGCCATTTAATCACTTTTCGGTTTCTTTGTTTTTTTGGAATCTCTTCCGAGGGCTTTCTTTATATCACTCCAAGCCTTTTCAGCATCTTTAATTTTAAGGGTTTCGGCCAATAACTCGAATGCCTTTAGTGTCTTGACGGGTTTTAATCCGTCAAGACTTAAGGTTTTTCCCTCAATAATTATAGTACCCATTATACTACTGCCTTAGTTGTGGTTGGCAATCTTTTAAGATCAAAGCCGTTTTTAATAGTACCACCTGCACCCTCGACACGCATAACGTCAGCTACCGATTGAGAGGCGTAAGTTGCCGTATATGTTCCGTTTGGGCTTTCCGTGTTCGAAACCCATGCCACAGCTGCGTCAGTTGTTTCGTTATACCCTTGGGTTAAAACCGCGCCGCCTAATCCTTTAACTGGCAATCTTCCCGCTATTGAGCCGAAATCTTTTGTCAATTTGTAAACCATTTCCGTTTGACCTACTGAAACAATCTCGATATTAACATCTTCCAAAGAAGAAACTGTCAACAAATCAAAATCACTTGCAAAGTCAGTGGCTAAAATGTACTCTACAGTCTCTTCGCCTGAATCAATAGTATAAGTCCATTTAATATCTACAGACCCGCCAGCATCTAATGCGTGAGGCACTGGAACGATTGATAACGAATTATCCTCAATGCCCCTAGGACAAAGATTGTCAGAAGAGTTGCCTTTTCCAATCATGTTACCAGCCGTGTCGACTATAAACACACCTAAACCGCCTAAGCATTTTAAGGTTTCTAATTTCTCAGCTAATTTGCCTGGATTGTTACTCCAAACCCTGTAAGTTACAGATACACGGCCTTTTCGTACGTTACGACTAGAACCGCTTGAACTTTCTTCTGTTACATCTTCGGCGGGTTCGGACGTAAACTCTTTAATAGTGTTTAAAGGATAGTATCTATCATGCGCTATCTCTGCCTCAAAAAGAAGCGACATTTGAAAGTCGTTTAATGCTGATGAAGTGTCAACACAATTATCCGTTCCGTCATTCTTTTTTGTCAATGCAAAGACTAGATTTTGTGGGGCTTCCAGCAACGGAATGCAATCCGAGCCTGACCCTAAGTTATTAAAGTTGCCCGCGCAACTGCATATTCCTACTGTACTCATTTTTTTTAATTTAAAGATTAATAATTATTCAAAGTTAACGTTTTTAATTTTCTTGGTTTTAGTTTAAATTTCTTTGGTTAAAAGTTCATTTTAAATTAAGAGTTTTAAATCTCATGTGTTTTCTTGTATTATTTCTAAAATATTAGAATTCTTATTATTTCTTATTAATCCTCCAATAGCCATAACAGTACTGCCTATTATTACAACATTATTATCTGTCAACATGTTATTATTTGTTTCAATTGCTTTTCTCGTAGCTCCGTCTATAACATGATCCCAATAAATATTATTTTTATCATCATATTCAAAGATATCAAAATTAAGTATGTATCCGTAATAATAAATCATGGGTCTATTGTTGGGTAAGCTCTCCAAGGCTCAGATTCGAAATCTATTAACATTCCATCTGTATTTGTAAGGGAATTATCTGTTACTGTCGTTGTAGTTCCTATTTCGTTCATATCAAAATAACCTACATTTCCATTATAACCTAATGTATCATAATCTCCATTAGCTCCTAAATTATACATTGCTAATATCTCTACATCAGTTCTTTCTTCATTATATATTATTGAATTTTTAATTCCTCCAAAATGATCTTTACTACCTGCGGAAGTATTCCCTATATAACCATCTACCCCTCCAATGTCAGGATTTGCACTTAAACCTGTAACAGAACCATCTAAAACTCCATTTAAATAAAGTTTATACGTCCAATTTCCAATACTTCCTGATCTAGTTCCAGCTATATGATACCAAGTGTTGATACTTAAAACAGTAGACCCGTATAACGCTACGACACCACTATTGGCAAGCATACTTAATTTGCCTGATTGTCTATTTAATTCTAAATTATATTGCAAATTGCCTGAAGCTCCTAAAAAGAATATCTGTCCTTCAGCACCCGTTGTAATTTCTTTTAGATATATCCATGCTGATAAAGTTAAAGAATCAGGTAAGTTTCTAGCAGATGGAGCGCCTATGTTTACCCTATTAGTATTTCTATTAACTTTTAAGTAATTATTTACAACCCCCCCCTCAACTGTTCCCGAATCGGTGGCTGTGCATGAATCGGGCAAGCTATCCGTAACAACAACTGAATAAGTTCCCGCGCTTAATCCCGTGGCTGTTTCGGTTGTTTGGTTTCCTGCTGCTGCATCCCACAGGTAGGTAAGTGTGCCATTTACTGTACCTGTTACATTGGCTGTAGCCGTTCCGTTGTTGCCTCCGAATGTATCTGGAGGTGTTGTTGATACGTCTACGGCGATATCGCACACAGCGCCAGTAGTTGCATAAACATCGCCGCAATTGTACTGATACCTAACAGCCATATCAAACCGAACAACATTGTAAGGGTGTCTATCTCTAAGCCCTTCCTTTATTTTGTCCGTATCGAATTCTGAGTAAACCTTTTCAATGCCTCTTGAAACTTTTTCGTCTTTAAATCTGCCGTCTAAATTCCTATTGATAGCTTTTACGTCGTTTATTAGCTCTTCATCGAATCGGTGTGGAGTAGATGTGTATAGTTTGTTTAGATCGATTTGGAATATAACACTAATTACAGACTCAGTTAACCCGTTAATCTCGTCGCTATCATCAGATACCAAAAAGAATGACGTAACCGTAAATCTATCATCAGTAGAAACGGGATTATAGTCGTTATTAGTTATGAAGTCTAAGGGGTTTACATTGCCGTCGTTGTCTATATCCTTATATACGCGAGGGTAACTTTCGTAATTCGACCAGCCTTTCTTATTTACGAGGCCGTTGTATAATGCTAATTGCCATGTATCTATAATCTTATCTACGCCTGTAGGTTTGTTTTTTCTGTTAACTCCCATTAAACGCGAGTTGATACCATTATACGACCACCATTGTAGCTTAGTTGTAGCTTAGATATTTCGGTTTGTATGGTAGCTATTGAACTTACAAGCTGAGAATGCAAACTCTTAACCTTTAATTTGCCATTGCCAATATCAACACCGTTCAAAGTTTGAAGCATTCGTTCGGTATCGGCACTACTAATGTCTTTATTCCTGTTTACCCTTATTGAACTTGTGGCGGTTTGCAGCATTAGAATAGCCATCTTTAAATTAATAGCAGGTGCTAAAAGTCTTTTGTTCTGTATTATAAAATCGGTGTAATCGTCGTACGTTAAAATATCTAAGTTGATGCCTATATTCTCGCTCAACCCCTCTATTTTGTTTAAATCAAATAACGCATTACCTGTATGCGCTTTAACTTGCATTGGCGATACAGTTAACCCTTCTATACTTGAAATAGTGTTAGAATTCTGATAATTTCTTTTAAATGGTACGGGTGTTGTGGCGCTTTTAATATACCCTATGTAATAATCTCCTTTGTACGTGTCGCCTGAATTATCAACCACCCAACCAAGCTGCTCAACTTGGTGCTGTTCTGTTATAGTTATAGTCTTTGATTCTATTGGGTTTGGGTCGCCTGTGTTATAAAGTTGTAATGTGATATTCCCGAAATTATCTTTAAAATCTAATATCGTTCTGGTAATTTCAAAGGCAAAATTCTTTTCTTTTTTTACCTGTATTTCATGGCCTACAAAGCCATCTATTAATATCTCGGCATCAATATTATTTGAGGGTTTGGTATATAGTAGGTTTCTATCTTGAAAGTTTTGCGTGTTAAAAACTAAGCTACAAACATCTACTATAGCCGTCTTTTGTACTTGCCTGAGCAAATCGTTAAAATCATCGTCAGTAATTGCCTCGTAATCCTGCGCATCCTTAAAGAATTCAACCTTAACATGTTCAACGTCGGTTACAAAATAACCTGAATCACTTAACAGGTTAGCCGCGTCTACAATGGCATAAGCGGGATTATTAGGCTGTCTTAACCCAACAATCCCTACTATTGCCTCAACTTTTGTTTTGTCAAACATTCGCTATTCTTATACCAACGAAAAGAACTGAATAGTTGACTCATTTGCTACTGATAAAGGCGCGTTTTCAAATGCCCAGTCAATAGATAATTGGTGTTCTGTTTTAACGTCCTGCGTTTGGCTACCAATACCTGTACCGTCATTCATTGCCTCATAAGAGTGCATCGCATAACTAGAACCATCCGTAGGGCTAAGTATAGTACTGTACTTGTTTACAGATGTTACTATCCCTTCTCTGTTTTGCAATGGAATCCAATCAGCTAAACCGACTGTTCCGAAAGAGAACACAGCCCATAATCCCTTAGTAATAGAGAGTGTTGCAGCGTGTGTATCCATTCTGGTAGACTTAATGTAAGTTACCCCTTGATATTGAAAGGATAGATTTACACTGTTGCCCGTCCCTTGTGCAGCATCAAACTCGAATTTATTAAAAGATACAGTATCACATACATAAACCAATCCAGTTGTAGCATATTTATTTTTGCTCATTACTGATTTAGTAATCTGTGCTTTTCTGTTGCCGTTTGTCGCCTCCGTTATTTTGAAGTGAAACGCTGCATCAAATGCACCCTCTAAAGTAGCAATGTTAACTTGCGATCTGTTGTTAAATAAGTGATCTACTGCTAATACCTCTTTTCCCTCTTCAAAAGAAATAAACGCATCAAGTACTTCATTGTTCATTAATTCTTGCGCTGTCCAAATCTTGTTATCTGCCAGTTTAAGATTCTCCGACCAAGTAACATCTCTTGTTATCCACGTTGGAGTAAGTTTGTCAGAATCGCCAGTAGTTCCCGTATGCCCTATGATTCTGCCACCAGTACCAAGCCCTCTAACTCTACTTTTCATGTAGTGAGCCTCAGTTGGTCTATCATCACTTGTCTTGTCGACTGTCATTTCAAATAGCCTGTTCGACGCTTTGAATATGTTAAATACTACCGCCTCTTCTGTTCTTTTTTCAGGTGACGCGAATTGTTCATTTAGGAATTTTTGGGCGACTACTAAATTACCCGTTGCATAATTTGCCATTATTAAAAATTTAAGTTAGTAAAAATAATATTTTGGATTCCCAAGCATACCGCCTGATCGCCACCTATTAAGTTACCACCTAATTAAATTCTGGCAAGGAATTAGAACAAAGTTAAGATTTTTTATTTAATCATTAAACTGCATCCGTTAATTACTAATAAATCACATTATTAAATTAAATAAAAGCGCATAAAAAACCCCTGCAAGTTAATGCAAGGGCTTAAGTTATGATGCTATTACGTGGTTAGTGTGCCGTCGGCTAATGCTGCTGAATGTGCTCTCATGTAGTTCTCAGAACCTACGTTATTACCCGCTTCTTTCTGCCTCTTATCAAATGCACTCATGTTGCCGCCTGAACCAGTACCGCCCTCGTTGCCGCCACTGTTGCCGCCTGTTGCATTTTTGGCGAACTCTTTAGAGAATCCAGTTACAACACTCTCCAATGTTAACGGGCTTCTGTTCTCGTCTTTCATTATCTCGCCACCCTTTAGAACTACTTGCTCGCCGTTTTCGTTAGATAATGTGTGTTCTGAATTAAACACATTAAGCATTCTTTCAGTAGACATGGTAAACTCGCCTTTCATGTGAGATGTTACGTTCTTGTCGTTGGTTAATTTAATGCTGTTCTGTTCTCTCTTAGTAACCTCTGATTCGTACTTACCCTTGTACTCATCCTTTGATTTTTGCAAGGCTTCGATATCTGATAAGTAGCCTTCGATCTTTGCATCTGGTTCGATCTTTGCATCCAGCAATGTTTTTGTTTGAACCGCTTTCACTAGTCCTTCAATGGTTTTGCCGTCAAATTCAAGGTTATTATCGCGCTTGTAATCCTTGACATCCATCTCAACACCCGCAATCTTGCTTTCTTTCTTGATGTTGCCTACAAATATATCGTGATCTTCATTAGTTTTAATCACATGCGTTTCTGTGTCGTAAAATTTACCTTTAGGTATCTCTACTTTGATTGCCTCATCCGAGGCTATTGCTTCCTTAAGAGTACCCTCTTTAAATCCCAGACTTGTTTCTAAGTCTTTTATATTTTCTATCATTTAAATAATTTTATTCATTGTTAGCTATAATTAATTCACCAAGTAGCGCTTTGCCCGTGGCTCTAGTCTCTGTCTTAAAAAATTCGTCCAATTCTTCGTCAGTCATATCATTTAGACTAACAAGGTTTTTTAACATTTTAACCGAGTAGGCCATAGAACCCTCTGGGTCGTCCTGTGTTGGATTGGCTGTATTAGCACCTAAAGCCATTGAAGCAACCGCCCTAGCCGCTGTTTCCCTTGCCTTATCATCCTTTAGTCTAATCCTTGCATCTTCCATCATTTTGTCGGACATTTCAGTACTAGCTTCTTCATCTATAACGCATTTAATGCCTGTAGATTCCCACATACGATTCATTTCGTCAGCATATTCCCGCGTAACTAAATGCTCCTTATTTTTAAGTTTAGCAAAACTAATATCATCGCTAAAATTACCGTCATGTTTTGATAATTTATAAATATCAGTGACTACTAATATTGTTGATTCACTCATTGTATTTGTATTTGTATTATTCGCCCGTTGCCGTCGTGGGTGGGGTCGTTATTACTGTTGGGTCGCCTATCATTCTTTTTGCGACATCATCCTTAAACCCGAAAAGTTCTATTAATATAACTATGGCCGATTCTTTAGGCACTTGCCCTAATGACACCGACGTTATTAAATCCTTTACATTGATTGCACCACCTGCAGAGCCTCTCAACTCAGCTTGTGCAGTTAGTGTTTCAGCATTGGCCTCTTCTGGCTGCTGATCTTCAAACCATTTATTAAACTGTTCATCTAATTTTTCAGAAGTATTTTCCTTGTCTTTTGCCGTCAGTATACTCCACCACTTTTGGAACAGTATCTTTTTTTGCACCTCAATAACTCCAAAAGCCTTTTCAACTTGCTCTAGGCTTGAATGCAAATACGGGTCAATGGATGATTTTAATAGCATTATGCGTAAGAATTCAGGGTCACGCCTAAACCTAGCAGTTAAGTATTCGTTGTAAAGCCTGTCTAATATTACATTGTTATCGCCTTCTCTTTTTGCTTTCTCGTACTTTTCCAATATAACGTCAGGCGGGTCGATGATATATCTACGGCCATAGTGAATACTGGCAATATGCTCATCCTTTGGTTTTGTAGGGATTACAGCATTTGCATACCATTCCACTATCTGATTCTCCATAAACTCAGCAACGTCTCCGATATCGTTAAGTTTGTCGGTCATTGGTTGGGTGTCATAGAATATCTCCGTGGCTGTCTTTACTACTTTACTAGCGAATCCTGCCATAGTACCCCAATGGGTAGAAAAAGCGTCCTCGATTGCTATTCTTAATTCTTCTCTAAATTGAATTAAAGGGTCGGACGGTGGCACAATGAAGCCGCCCGTATCATTTCCGTTGATTGCTTTTTCGTCACCTTCTGGCGCGGCAATTATCTTGATGTCTGTAATATCTTTAGACATATAATATCCCTGACCGTCACACTCCTTGCAGTTACTATCGTCCACCTTTCCTTTGCCGTGGCATGTTATGCACTGGTCGCCAATTTTCCACTCTGTAGGCACCCCCATTCTTATTTTATATAGGGTCTTTTGGCTTTGATCTCTGGCAAACTCTTCCGACACTCCGATTATTGAATTAATTGGCGATAGCCTTGTATTGCCTCTAAAATCTTCAATATCTGAATTAACTAGCGCGGGAACCTGCCCGAACGGATGCTCAAAAGATCGATCTTTAATTCCATCATCTTCTAATAACGTGAACTTGTCGCCATTAACTAGGTATGTCCTATCAATCGTATCATCAACGAGCCTAATCGTCATTACCTGCTTGCCGTTTATTACTTCCTTTACAGGCTTAAATAGTATCCATTCTACAAGCTGGCCTTTAGTTTTATAAGATTGTATTACGTCGATTTGCTTATATGTAGGCCAGCAATCTATCTTATTATCTTTGGTTGTGTATTCTATGAAGATAACCCCGTTTGGGTCTGAGTGGTAGAGAGGCATCCAAAAGGTCTTAAGCCATTCACGCAATGATTTACCGTCCTTGGTTCGTGACATTGCAGATAGCAAGGCCTCCTTATCGCTTTCGCTGTCTATGTTTAAGCTAATACTCCCCCCGTTTGCTGAATAGATATTAGCATTTGGTCTTAATATCCTTTCAAAATAATGTATAATGTCCCTTGAATATCTTTTACGTGCCGCTGCTTTGTTGGAGCTTTCAATGTATTCTATCTTGTTAATTAGCAGGTCGATAAATTTGTCGCCATGTATTAACGCGAATAGCTTATTGGATTGTTCACGGGCGGCTGTTATCCAAGCTGGAGTTTTTACGTATGCCTTAAGCACCCTTTGCGCTTCAATTTCGTCTAATGTCATATAATTTGAATATGATACAAATTTAATTTATTTTTTGTTAATGAATTTTACCCTATCCTTCGCCTCCTTTGTTGGTTCTTTTCAATTATGCCCGTTAGTACGTCAGGTGCGCCGTCTTGCTTATTGGCTCTGAACAATCGCTTAAACCTTGTTAGATCATCGTAAAACTCAGGCCAACGTAATGACCAATCGGCGGGAAATCTAACGTGCTGAGTAACTAAGTTTGAATTAGTTAATATCCTACTCTCTTTATTTTTGGATTGGGTAAATGATTTTATTGCACATGCACCAATTACGGCCTTTTGTATTACCCTTGAAAAACCTTCACCCCCGTTATTACTTTCAATATCGCATTTTTTAATCTTATGCTCAATCAGTCTGGCAGGTAGATATTCTTCGGTATACTTCATGCTCTTAATGGTATACAGCACGTCCACAACGTAGAACATTCCATTATTAACACCATACGAAATAGAGCAAAATACGTCGGTTCCTTTATCGGCTGTGTCTGTATAATTCTTTAATTCGGTAAATGGCGGCCTCTCTGTATACGTCTCGAACTTGTCATATAAACGCCCCTCGGCGCTTTCTGGATTACCCTGATACAAACAATTGAATTTTTCCCTGCTAGGCTTTCTGTCGTCTTCCAACTTCTCTAACGAATGTCGTTTAGGCCATAGCGGTTCACCTTGCTTTCGTTGGTCTAAATCGCTTACCTCTTGCTCCATTATGGCTTCAAAATTGATCTTAATAAACATTCGGGAATCAATATTTTTTATTTCGTCAAGGTTTTTAATCTCAACTACCTTGCCCTCGTCTTCAAGTATCCCGATCAAATCATCTTCATGCCAGCGGGTAAACACAATTAACTGTTGAGAATCATTGTGTAAACGGGTTTTAACTACCGTCGTATACCAATCAGCTACAGATTCACGCACCACAGGACTATTGCCCTCGGCATAATCCTTGTACAAATCATCCATTATCATTACATCAACAGGATTGCCCGTTAACGCTCCACCTCTACCAACTGCCTTTAAACTACCCTTATTATTTACGATCTCAAATTCTTCCGAATTACGTAACCATGAGTCCGAAATAGCAACAACATTTGATTGATTCAGCACCGTTTCTGGAAATAATTTATAATATTCTTTATCATCAATAATACGTTGAATATCTCTATTGAATTTACGTGCAAACGTGGCATTATAACTACTAACAACTACCTTCCTATCTGGGTTCTTGCCTAATAAATAAGCTGGCAACCGCCTTGTACTTCCTTCGCTTTTGCCGTGTTGAGGCGGCATTGTTATCATTAGATTTTTAATCTTACCCTCGGCGAACAAATCCAATACCTTGTAATAAACAATATGAAACGGTGCAGCCTCAAACGTTGGCATTGTGTACTTGGTGGTGTACTTGGTGAAGTCTAATAGATTGGTCTTAGCCTCTTCAATATCCCTTAACTCGTAAAGGTGTTCAAGTTCTTGTATTTCTGTGTCTGTATACAATTATTAATATGCCGATTTTATATATGAATTGTCTCTTTTTACACACGGTGGAGACAAATTATTTACCCTTTTTTGCCCTTGCTTCTAATGCTGCTATTCTTGCCTCTCGTTCTTCGGGGGTCATAGTCTTGTCGTCTAGTGTTATGCTCTTCTTAACTGGTGCGTTCCATCCCATCATATCATTAACAACCTTTAATGCAGCTATACGGTCTTTAGTAGCTTCTTCATCTTCGGCCTCTAATATATCGGTTAAATGTTTGATATTAGATAACGCACTAATCCCCGCTAATTTCGCAAGGTCTTTCTGTATTTCTTCAATGTACGCGGCTATTTCAGGTTTTTTCAGGTTCTCATTACCAATAGAATAGGCTGTTTTATCACTGTAACCCGCTGCCTTTGCTGCACGTGTAGCGTTCCAATCCAAAACGTACTCTTGTGCAAACCTCTCTTGTTTATTAGTTAATTTACTCATCCCTTAATTTACATTTAACCCCGTAAAACAACTCTGATTCTGGATCTGCTTTTAAACCTGCTAAATCTATAGGGGTGTAAGATGGTTCTGGCTGTTGTTTTGAATTTAATTCAATTAGCCACATAATAGTATCAATTAGTTTTTGTTTCATCTTGTCACGTTAAAGTTACATAAATAATGAAAATAAATGCAAATAATTTTAAAAACTCAATGTTTACAAGGGTTGCAGGATGGCAAAAAAAAGCCGTGTAGATTAATACACGGCCTAACTAATCAACAACCATTATGAAAGGGGAAGAGAACCCCCCTTCGCAAATGTAATCATATTAAGCGATTATCATATCCGTATTGGAAATTTTATGTTTCTCCCTTTTAAAGCTACCTAGCTCCTTTACGTAGTTCGTCGGCTTCATTACTACATTAACCCATTCGCCGCCTAATTCCGTTTTAATCACCTCCATATCTAACATTACATCACACCTACAATCAGATTCAACCCTATTATTTTTTATTACTTCTTGATGCCAATTGTGTTGGCACAATGGACACGTAACCCATACTGCTTTCATAAATCCCTTTTTCATAATTGTTTTTATTTTAGATTAAACTCGTATTAGTAATTCTTTTTGGCAATTATGACATGATTTATTTGGCACGAATTGGCCTTTCTTTACATGTGAAAATTGGCCTAGATCAGCCTCGAATGATATTCTGTGTTTTCTTTTTACTCCTTCAAAATCTGTAAATAATTCCATTCCTGCCATGCATCCAGTGCATTCGTAGAAGATGCTTTCTATTTCAATTGTCATATATAAATATTTAAACGATTATTACATTCTTCTCTTAATTCAATTCTTTGCTTTGGGG
>SPKZ01013683.1_pt1 | contig 21310 bp, 16 predicted proteins | sample 2456571 | NCBI WGS metagenome assembly SPKZ01 (sample SAMN11192286, study PRJNA482655) | marine metagenome | biome: ENVO:00000447; feature: ENVO:00000244|ENVO:00000211|ENVO:00000569|ENVO:00002023; material: ENVO:00002151; isolation source: ocean water from marine abyssalpelagic zone ... | reverse complement strand
CCCTCAGCCCAGCCTCTCGACCGACCTTCGACAACGCTCCAACGCGGTGTCGCGGGCGATCGCTTGGGTAACCTTTGCTGGGGGCGTGGCGCTATCCACTGGCTGCGATCTTGCGGCCCCGGTAGGCAACGACCCGCCGTCCCTGAGACTGCTCGCTAGCTATCCGGCAGCCGGGGACGGTTACGATTGTCCATCCGGCGACGTGACCTGTGGCGTTCCACTGAACGCCGTCATCGAGCTCCGCTTCGACCGTTTTCTGCTGCCGCGCACGGCAGTCCGTCAGTCCATTCGCGTGTACAGCGGCAGTGGTGGCTACCTGCTTCCCCAGCCGCCCCAGGATGGGCTAGCTGATCCCGAAGAGCTTCGTGTGTATGTGCCCAACGAGCAGGCATACGTGCTGCTCCACCCTGAATACGATCCCCTCGAGCGGGTCGTTAGCTATCACCTGCCCGCCGGTTTCCAATGGGAATCCAATAGGCTCTATCACGTAGATGTGCATCTCCCGATCGATGAAGCCGACAATGGGTTCCGTGCCATCGACGGTACCGCGCTGAGCTCGGGCGAGGTGCCTCTGGAATTCGGCTTTTACACGGGCAGCGCAGCCGAAGCCGTGCCAGCCGCAGACCCTGCCCCGAGCTGCCGCGATGTGCTGGAGATTTTTCATGAGCGAAGCTGCGCCGCCAGCGATTGCCACGCTGGCGCAGGCGCCGCCCTGGGCCTTCGACTCGCCAGTGGCAGCGATCTCGCAGGCAGCGCGATTCGCCACGTTGCCGTGCAAACGGACAACGCGCCGGTGGTCGGGCAGAGCCAACTCGATCCCCTGCGCTTTGGCATCGCGATGCCCGTCATCTGGCCCGGCCGGCCCGACACCAGTTACCTCGTATACAAGCTGCTGCTTGGCGACACGTACGGCTCAGAGGCGACCGCCTGCCAAACCCAGTACCGAGTGCCTCTGGCTGCCGGCGGATGTGCTGCCCCCACTGCCGCCCAACGGGCGTCGCTATCCGAGTGGTTCGGACACGCCACCCCCATGCCCCCCGCGCCCCTGGCCCTCGGCGATCTGCAGGAGCTGCGGACAATCAGCGGATGGATCCGAGCAGGCGCACTGCTGAACGAATGTCAGGACCCATAGAAAACCTCGGTCGAAGCACCGCTGGAAGCCGGCCAGGAGCGGACAAACGTTGACCACTCAGTTGTCATAGATAACCTATATATGCAATATTGCTAATCAATATTGCGCATATAGGAGTCAATTATGTTGGCAACCTTGGTCGGCGACGCCGGTAGTTTCGAAATCACAGCCGCCCTCGGGCAGGGCGCGAGCAGCACCGTCTGGGAAACTACGGACGCCCGAGGACAGCGGCTAGCCCTGAAGGTAGCGAGCGCACCGAAACACGATCATCGCTTGGCGACGGAGGCCGAGTGCCTGCTGTCCGCTAGCTCGCCCTATCTGCCGGACTTCTACCGGGCCGGCCGGATCCTGCGAAGTGATCCTGAGCTTCAGCTGACGCCCGGTCGCGCCTTCATTCTGCTGGGACACGCGGCCGGTCAACCGGGCTCTCCCTCCGCGGCACTCTCGGAGCTCAGCATGCTCCAGATCACCCGCTGCGTAGCCCACGCTCTCAGTTCGTTGCACCAAAACGACCGGGCCCACGGCGATATCAAGCCCGACAACCTGCTGATCGACGACAACGGTATCACCACGGTCATCGATTTGGGGCTGAGCAGTACCAGCGAGCTCCGCCAGCCCGAGGGCGCGACGCCTCGCTATTTACCGCCGGAGCTCTGGAGTGGATTTGGCGATGCCCAGAGCCGAGATCTTTGGGCACTAGGACGTTGCTTGGCGGAACTGGCGATACCCAGCCTGCGCAAACAACCCGGCACCACCCACGTCGATTCCTCGAAGCTCCCGCGCAGTCTCGCGGAGATCATCACTTCCTTGCTGAGCGACTCGCCCCATCAGCGCAGCTCCGCTTCCTGGGTCGCGCGCCGCGCGGAGCTGGCTCTTGAGCAATTGGGGCAGCCACCCGCGGCCACAGCTGTTCACCACGCGCAGATCCGCGGCGCCTACTTGCGCCTCCGCCGAAGCGACATCGCCCGCGCCGCCCGCGCACAAAAGATCACCAACTCGGTGGAGGGCATCGCCGGACAATGGTTGCAGCAGCAGAGCGAACGGCTAAGTTCCGTACTGACACTTCAGGGTCTCCCGTGCACCGGCGCCGTGTCAGAACTGACCGATCTAGACAGCCTGGGTCGGCGTCGCCTGTTGACTGCGGTGGTGGGACGGAGCTCGGCGAGCTTTCCCCGCCTGCCCTTCGACTCCGACTCCGAACTAGTCGACGTATTGTTGCGCCAGAGCCGTGAGATTGCACCCCAGCGACTCCGCGTAGGCGACCTGCTTGAACAATCCTCTAGCCGGGCCCCGCGCGCGGCCTGCGATCCGTTGCAACTGGGGATCCGCTTAGCTTCTGCCGTCTGGGACGAAGACGCCATCGAACAAGCGGAGTCTCTGTTGCTGGCCGATTCTCCCCACCAAACTCTGGGTTTACTGCTTAGCCGGCGGCTTCGACTACGGGGGGAACTGCAACGAGCCGCCGGCATCGCGTCGAGGCTGAGCGGCACAGCGGCAACGCTCGAACTGGCCGACATACTTCGCCGACAAGGCTTGGCGGAGAGCTGCGAAGCGTTACTGAAGCCCCTGCGAAACAGCGAGCCAAGGGACAGCACCGCGCATGCAGACGTCTGCGGGCTGCAGGCGCGTCTAGCCTTCGATCGCGGGGACAGTCGTAATGCCGAGCGGCTGCTGGGAGCCGCCGACGAAACCGCACGCCAGCAATCGAGAACCTGGCTCGAATGCGAAACTCTGCTGCAACTGGGTCGCCAGGAATGGCACCAGGCTTCCGTGACTGGCAGTCAACTGCACAGCATTGCCGTCTACGACGACGAACGGGCCCGGGCCGTGGCCCTCGACGCCAATCGATTTCACGCCACAGGACGCAACGAAGAGGCACGACAAGGATTTGGGGCCGCGGCCGACTTTGCCGCACGCAGTGGTGCTGTGTTGGAAGAGGCCACGTACTTGACGGGAGTAGCCGCCGCCGCGGCCGACGGCGGGCAACTGCAGCAAGCCCTCGAAGCTGGGGAACGCAGTCTCCTGCTCTTCGAGTCCCTCGGGAAGTCTCGTCAGGCGGCACGCGCTGCCCTCAGCCGCGCGGTGTGTTTTTCGCTGCTCGGCGCGACAGAGCAAACCCAGACGGCTGCCGACGACGCAATCTCGCGTGGCAAACTGGCCGGCGATGACGTCTGCCGTGCCTACGCGCACCTGGCCTTGGCCGATGTGCTCGGAGCCCGGGACAGCCAAGCTGTGGAACACGCCGAACGCGCCCAGTCACTGCTGGGAGAGATGACCCCGGCGGATCGTTTGCGGGTGGGGGCACGCCTGCTGCGACGGGGCGCACACGTCGATACCATCGCTGGAGACGAATACGCCAGGGACCGCAACATCGCGCCCGACGCCCGGCTCGATTGGTGGGGAGCCCGAGCCGCCAGCTGGTCCGCCGAGCAGGGGCCCAGCCACGAATTGACCGCTCAGCTTTCGGCCCTCTGTAGCACCCAAGCTCCCTTAGCCAGTCGCGCCCCCGCCTTGGCTGCCGGCGCAGCCCTAGCTGCGCAGTGCGGCGACGGAGAGTCGGCCCAGCGTCTCAGCGTCGCCGCTAGCGCCCTCGCCCGACAGCTCGAGGAAGGCGCCCCCGCCGAACTAAAATCCCTCGTCCGAGCGCTGCCTTGGGTGCAATCCGTGCACGCCCCCCAGCGTTCCGAGATCGTGCCGGAGCAACTCGGGCACATCGAAACTCTCGTTCACGCTCTGAGCCGACGGGACGAGCTACGCCCTCTGCTCGAACAAGTCCTCGACGCCCTGGTGCTGTGGACCGGTGTCGAACGAGGCATCCTGCTGTTGCGTGCCCCGGGGGGCCGCATGGTGGTGCGCGCTGCTCGAAATATCGCGAGGGAAGATCTCACCGGCCAGCAACTGGAGCTCAGTCGCTCCTTGGCCCAGCGAGCCGCCGAGAGCGGTGAGCCAGTCGTCGCCGTCGATGCGTCGGGCGAGTTGCCAGAGCTGCACGAGAGCGTGCACGCTCTGAAACTGAGGAGTGTGTTGGCGGTGCCCCTGATGGCCCAAGGGGAAGTACTCGGCGTCGCCTACCTGGACGACCGAGTGCGACGCGGCGCCTTCGGAGAACGAGAGCTGTCCTGGGTGAAACTGGTGGGCGCGCTCGCGGCAACCGCCATCGCCGATGCGCGCAGTCAACTCACACTTCGGCGCGCCGCACGACGTGCCCAGCGAGCCGAAGCTAAGTTGGAAAGCACACTAGCCCGTCGGGAAGGCGAGCTCGAACAGGTACGGGCCGAGCTCGGCGAATTGCACGCCCACCGAGGGACCCGCCATCCTTATTCCCACATCGTTGGGCGCAGTCCCACGCTGACCCAATTGCTCAAGATGGTCGATCGCGTCGCCGCCTCAGACATCCCGGTACTGGTATTGGGCGAGTCAGGCTCCGGTAAGGAATTGATCGCACGCGCCGTGCACGACAATGGCCGCCGCTCCGAGGCCGCCTTCGTCACCGAGAACTGTTCGGCGATCCCCGAAGGCTTACTCGAGTCCACGCTATTCGGCCATGTTCGGGGCGCTTTCACCGGAGCGGCCCGGAGCCGCGCCGGATTGTTCCAACTCGCTGATGGTGGCAGTCTGTTTTTGGACGAAGTGGGTGAGATGTCCCACGGCATGCAGACCAAGCTGCTGCGCGCCCTGGAGTCCGGCGAAGTCCGACCGGTCGGAGCGGAGGCGAATGAACAAGTCGATGTTCGAATCATCGCCGCCACCCACCAAGATCTCGAACGGATGGTGAAGGACGGGCGCTTCCGGGAGGATCTATATTACCGGCTGAACGTAGTGCGGCTCGACGTACCGAGCCTCCGGCAACGGCCAGAAGACATCCCGGAGCTCGCCACTGCCTTGCTCAAGAAACACGCCGACGGACGCCAGATGACTGTGTCCGCCGCCGCCATGAACCGCCTGACCTCCTACTCCTGGCCTGGCAATATCCGTCAACTCGAGAACGAGATCCGCCGAGCCCTGGTGATGGCAGACGAGCTGATCTTGCCCGAACACCTGTCGGACCCCGTCGCCGCCGGAAATCATGATGCCGCCGGCCCCAGCGGATTGCGGCTCCGCAGTCGTGTGGACGCTTTGGAGACGGAGTTGATCGAATCCGCCCTCGAACGCACCTCCGGCAACCAAACTCGGGCGGCGGAGATCCTCGGAATCTCCCGCTTTGGTCTGCAGAAGATGACGAAGCGCCTCAATATTAGCGTTCCTGCCGGCCGCTCTTTACGGCGCACAAGCCCAGGGCTAACCGAACACTAAAGATCGCCGGCACCCGGCGACGCCGCCCATGCCCAAGTCCACCACGCTACCGAGTCGACCCCACGATATCCGACCGTCAACGGCACGGTCAGCGGGAGGAAAGGCCCCGCGCCCGGTGCTCAAATGGGCGGGGGGCAAGACTCATCTGTTGCCCCGGATCCTCGAGCGGCTGCCGGCGTCTATCGATACCTACTACGAGCCCTTCATCGGGGGAGGCGCGGTGTTTTTCGCACTCGCCGCCGACAAGCGATTCTCGCGTGCCGTGTTGTCGGACAAGAACCAGGATCTGATCGACGTGTATAGGGCCCTTCGCCGAGGGGCCAAAGGCGTGATCCAACTGCTCGAACACTACGAGTACGACAAGGACACCTACTACGCAGCCCGCGCGCTAAAACCCGCCAATCTAGATTTGAACGAACGAGCTGCGAGGCTCATCTACCTCAACCGCACCGGCTACAACGGCCTCTACCGAGTCAACCGCTCGGGACAGTTCAACGTGCCCTTCGGACGTTACGTCAATCCGACCATTTGCGATCCGGAACGGCTGCGCGCCGCCTCCAGGGCACTCCGAGGCGTCAGTCTGGAGGTCGCGGATTTTTCGGAGCTATGTCGTGATGCCCGGGCGGGGGATGCCGTCTACTTCGATCCACCCTACGTGCCGCTCTCGCACACGGCGAGCTTCACCGCCTACCACCGCGAAGCTTTCGGCGAAGAGGCCCACAAGCGACTGGCCGAGTGTTTTGACGCCCTCCGCTCGCGGGGCGTCTGTTCCGTACTGAGCAACTCCAACACTCCGCTCACCCGCTCATTGTTCGACGACTTCCCATTGGATCTCGTGCCCGTCCCCCGCCGCATCAATTCCAAAAAGGACGGCCGGGGAGATGTGATGGAAATTTTGGTCACGACTGGCAAAACGCGCAAGCCCCCGAAGCGCACAGCTCTGCGCAAATCCCGCAAGAAGCGCGTCAGCTAGACGATTCCGGCCCTGGGTTCTGCAGTCCCCCAGCCTCGCTCTTGACGCCCACGACAGCTGTGCTCCGCGCGGCGCGGTGACATCGCCCCAATAGGCCACCCTCGTGCTAATAGCCTGCAAAGACGAGGCAACAGTGACGTCCCAGGAACCCGTAAAAATAGCGATGGCAACATCCAGTTCCGACAGGGCCCGGCTCGGCCGAGTTGGGCTCATCGCGCTGCTCGGATTTCTGATCGGCGTGTTCTGGCCAGGCCTAGCGGGAGTTGTACTGGTACCCCGCGCTCCCGTGGAGCGAAGCCAAACAGTGGCCCCGACGCCGTCCGCTAGCAACGGCAACGCGACAGCTGCTAGCGCACCGAAAGCCAAAACGCCTGTAGTGGCGCGCACTAGCGTGCAGACAGTGACCGTAGGCAGCTCCAAGATCGTCAACTGCAAGGACGAGCGTGGCCGCCGGCTCAAACAATGCGACAAGATCGATATCGATAGCATCGCCAAGGCGCGCCTCGCCAACCTGAGAAACTGCGACGCCGCTAAAGGACTATCGGGAACCCTGTCGCTCGGATTCGACTTGGACTTCGCCGCGAATCGGATCGTCAAGATTGTGCGCGGCAAGAGCACGACCTTGGCCAAGTCCAAAGCCACGGCACTGATCGCTTGCGCCAAGAAAGAGTTCGAATCCGCCTCGCTCCGGGACATTGACCATGAGCAGTCTCGCTACATGGTGTTCTACTTCACAGAGTTCGTGCCCCCCGGCAGCGTCCGGCATCCCGAGGAGGGGGAGAAACCGGGCAAAGCGCGCACTGTGGCCAGTGGCATCGCCACCGTCATATGGCAATCCGCCCAAGTTCACGCAGAAGCGGAAAAAGCCAGCGCAGTGGTTTCACGGCTACTTTACGGCACCCGCGTCGTCGTCAACTCCCTGGAAGCCGACTACTACCTCGTCGAATACGGCGCCCGCGGCAAAAAGGGCTGGGTTCACAAGAACGCCCTGGGGCTGTAAGTCTTCGGATCCACGCGACGAGCCAACCCGCCTGCGTGGCGACGACCCACTGTGCTAAGCCAAATCGCCGTGCTAAACCAAAGACGTGGCCAGTGCTCCTCCCAAACGGTCTCCGGTCACAGGCGGCAACAGTCCCGCCGACGACAGAACTGCGGAGCTGACGAAGGCGAAAACGTCACAGACCGCGATATCCGATCCTTCGACGGCTGTCGAAGGATCGGATATCGCGGTCGCTGTCGCTGTAACGAAGGACCGGCAGGGGCTCAACATTCTGCGACGGCGCAACGAGCAGATTGAAGCCGCCACCGTCCGGCCTCTGGAATCCGGCAAGCCGATCCATGGCGAGATCGTCACGCTGACGCCTCGCGCAGAATCCCCCGCCATCATGGATGTGGAGACCCAGTACGCGCCCCCCGAGACACGAATCTCCAGCGAGGGCCGACCCGCTCAGATCGCGACCGACACGTACCGAAAAAACTGGGACACCATCTGGAGCCGTCGCTCCTCCAACAAACAACTCAACTGAGGCTCGGCTACTCCGGCAGTGCAAGCTACTCCGGCAGCGCGTCCAGCAAACGACGCACCTGCTGGCGGGGCAACACGAAGGTGGCGTCAATATCCGATGTACGGGCGTAGTAAATCGCCTCGAAATTGTAGCTGTCACCGTTGCCGATGCGGAACCGACGAGCTTTCGACCCCCCGCCGTGGCCCGGCAGCGCCTCGATGTCGACCAGCAGCAATGGCTGCTCAAAGCCCTCCGCCGGGGTCGGCGCGCCCAGGTGCACTGCCCCTCGTGGAAGCAAGTAGGGAAGCGTCTCGATGATCTCTTCGATCTGAGATCGGAACAGGCGCGGCTGACCCGGACCCTGGATAAACCCTTTGCCTTGACGTATCAGCTGCACCGTCGCCGACGGTGTGCTCAAGCGGATTTTCGCCGCTAGGTTCTTTGAGATCATGAAATGATCGCGATTGATCAGCAGCGCTCGAGTAGCCATCACCAGGCGTCGGCTGATCACAAATACCGCGGAACTCTTACTCTCCTTGGCAAAGTAGCCGTCACTGGCACGGGCGCCGACGACAAATTCATGCCATTTCGGGTCCTTTTGAACGCTGGGCTGAGCGGAGAAGCGCACGACGGCGGCCGGGGTATCAAAGCCGAAGGTCCCATCGTCTTCGTCAGCTGCCCAACGCTTCGCGCGGAGCTTGCGCAAACGATTGACCAAATCCAGTACCAAGACGTGGTCCGCGGGGTAGCCGGCGGGCTCCGTCATCACGAATTGATCCGCCGAACTCTCTCCGCGCGTCAGCACCTGATGGTTGCCGCGCGCTCGCAATTCCAAGGCTCGAATATCTTCCCGCCCGAAATCGAAGATGCCGAGTTCTCGCACCAAGGAGGAATCTGCGCGTAGGGCTCGGGCGGCTTCCGGCGCCATCTTGAGTACCGCGCCATCGCTCTTGCGCTGAATATGCACCGAGCCATCCGTGGCGGGGGTACCCACAGTAATGGTCTCCGTGAACGCCTTCTTCTCTTGATCGGTCACTCTGGTGAGAACCACAGTGGCCTGGGCGGGCTGGAGACCGAGCTGCACTAGATCGGCATCTTCGATCAGCTCCCCGAGGGATCCTGTCAGGGTGTTGAGCCGACGGTCGCCAGCGGCGGCATCCACTTCCGCGACTTCTGGTGCGCGCAGAGTGTAGCCGTGCTCCTTGCGCGCAAAATCCAGAACCTTCTTGCCCGCCTTGATGGTGATGCTCTCGACCTCGTCGGTTCGCAAATAGAATGGGCTGTAGTCCTTGAGAGAGACCACTGACATACCGAGGCCAAACATGATGCTCGCCGGCACGCAGGCAGCGACGGGATCCGGCTCGGAGCGTACGGCGACCAAGGCCGAGGGCTCGTCGGGACAACGGCCCCCGACGCTGACCGTGCCTCGGGGAGATCCATCTTTCGGCACCAGCGTAATTTTGATCTTTAGATCGCCAGCGAGCGCTTTTTTGGCCGCCACGATGTCGATGAAGGTCTCTGCCTTGGTGCGTGCGAACTGCAGCAACATACGGTCGAGGGCATCTCGATCCACGTTGACGTCCGCTGCCATGCCATCAAAACGCCAACCGCCGCCTTCTGCTCGCCGGAATCGGCGCTCGCCACCGTCCCCGTCCAAGTGAATTTCCGACAGAGACGTGGACAGATAGGGCATCAGACTTCGCGACCGGAAGATGTCCAGTGGGGCGTCCAGCTCGCGGATCAAGCTAGATTTGATGATGTAAATGCCCTTGCGTGGCACGTTCTCACCGGCGACCTCGAGGTACGCCGACCCCGCAGGCGATACAGCGTCTTTTCCGAGTCGCAGGCGGTAGCGAATGTCGCCCATATCCACGTGCACGACCCAACGGGGGTCGTCGAAGCCCATCTCCTTGCGGTGGATGGCCTCGGGCTTCAGAACGCGCTCGAACCCGGCAAACTCTAAGGTCCCCAGGTAGCGCTCCATCGAGAAAACCTCGACCTCTTCCTGGATGGGAGACGTGATCCGCCATTCGGCGATTCCACCGTCATCTACGGACTCCCGTTCGATGACAAATCCGCCTAGTTTTCGTTCGATCCGCAAACGAGTAATGTCCGACTGACGGAAGGCGCTCAATAGATCGAGCTCTCGCTCCCGTCGCTCACTGGTCGTGACCTTGCCGGCGGTCGCCAACACACTGATGACCAACGCTATTGCGACAGCTCCGATGGTGAGGTTCATTGCCCGGACTCGAACGACGATTTTCACGACGCCTCCTGAACGGTGTCGCGCCGGCGATCGCCGACTCTCCGACGATACATGGCGAAGAATCCGAGAACGATCGCCCCCGCCGGCAGATACAGCAGTACGTACTTGAAGATGCTGGCCAGCCCTTCTTCGGTGAGATCGATGCCCGCCGGATGGGATTGCTTCTGAGGCACACTCACGAGCGGCGGCTGAGCGGCCAGCCACGACACCGCGCTTTCGATAAACAATCGCGTGCCCCGAAGAGGCGCCTCGCGGAAATTTCGACCGAACACGAGGTTGGCGGAACCTGCCGCTACGATGCGCGCTCCGTGGGCTTTCGGAGCTTTGGCGTCGCCTGTGGCCTTCTTGGTGGGCTTCTTGGCCGGAAGCTCGGCGGCCATCGCCACCGTCAGAGGACCGGTCCGGGCCGCTCCATTCGAACTCAGTGCCCGGCCCTCTTCGACGAAGGGGCGAATGTCATCGACCGCGAAGGACTGGTCACTCGTCTTGAGCAGCGGGACCGCCCGGCTCTCTCCACTTCGGCTAAGGCTCTGGGCGTTACGGATCAGTACTCGGGCGCCGACCTCGTCGCCCAGGAATAGGCCGCGATTGATGGCGTGGGGCTTCGGGGTGGCTAGGAATCGCTCGCCCAAACCTCCGGGAAAGGCCAATTCAATATTTTGCTCGATCACAAAATCGTGATGAAAGCTCATACCCGCTAGGCTCAGCAAGGGCTCCAAGCCGCCCGAGCGAATGCGGTTGTCCTCGTCCAGGATCGGATTGCTGAGCACCAGAGCGCTCCCACCGGCCAGCACGAAATCCTTCAAGCGCTGAGCGGGGCCGGAACCCAGAGCGACTTCGGGCCCCACGACCGCCACCACAGCACAGCCGGTGAGGGACTGGTCCCGAGCCGGCGAAGTGAGGTCCACGGCCTTCACCTCGTAGTTATTCTTTTCGAGGCGGTAGCGGAGTTCCGCGAGCCCGGTGGGCCCGCCGTCGTCGATGGAAATCTCCTGGTGCCCCGTCGTAAAACAAACGCGAACCCGCTCCGACTCGAAGACGTTTCGAATGCCTTCGGTCAAGGCCTGCTCCAGGCTCGGACGAGCCCGACCGTCCTTTTCGTCGTAGACGACCATGTCGTCAGTGCTGACATACCAGTAACGATCGGCACGTGCGATCACCAGACTGGCATCGGTGACCAGCTGCCCATCTTCCGTCTTGCCCGCGACGATCCCGTATTTGCGTTGCAGGGCCAGAAACTCCGCTGCGTTGCGATCGGGGTCAACGTAGCGGGCGTGAATCTTCGTGGTCTCGCTACCGTAGGACGTCAACATCTGCCGGACGCTCATGCTCAGCGGGTTGGAGCTACTGAGGAAGACCACGATATCGATCTGATCGTCGAGAGCGTGCAGTGTTTCGAGGGTGGCGTGACTGAGCGTGTACACGCCACGATTCGTGACGTCCCACCGCTTGTAGAAGCGATACACCAAGATGTTGAGACACACGGCGATGATGGACGCCGCGAATATGCCCACCGCTCCGTAGCGCTGCACCGTCTGGGCCGCGTCTCGGGCTCGAGGCACCACAAGCTTGGCAGATTTCGAACCGGCTGGAGTGGTCTGGGCTGGAGGAAGCACGGGCTCTGTCATCAGCCGAACCTCCACGAGTCCACTACCCGAACGGTCATGAACAGCGGCAGACCGATGGCGGTGGCGTCTAGGACCACTCGGCGCAGATCGATGATGCCCTTGGCAAAGTCTCCGAGCTGCCCTCGCACCGAGATGTGCGTACACATGTCTCGGAGTGGACCTTCGTCGAAGATAAACTCCCCGAGGCCGAGAATGAAGGTACCGAACAGCACCATGATGGTGAGCACCAACGCGATGAGCTGGCTGCGTGTCATCGCGCTCATGAACATGCCGATGCTCAAGTAACTCGCGCCGATGCCGAATATCCCCAGGTAGCTGGAAGCGACCACCGGCCAGTCCACGTGCCCCGTGTTACGCAGGATGATGGGGTAAGCCAAAGTCGGGAGCCACATCAGCCCGTAGGTCGCGAGCACCGCTGCGTATTTTCCGAACACCACGCCCACGGCGGACACCGGAGCGGTCAGCAGTGCCTCGATGGTGCCGCTGCGACGCTCTTCGGCGAAGAGCCGCATGCTGAGGGCCGGGCAGATCATCATCAACGACATCACGATGAACGGCGACACGAAATAGGCCTGCAAGGGGCCCTGGTCGACAGAGACGGTGGTGAACTTCGCGTAGTACTCCACCAGCGTGTAGAAACTCCAGCCCTGGAGAGTGAGGAACACCGCGGTCACGATCCATGCCAGCGGTGTCACCCACAGGCCGAGCATCTCTCGCTTGAAGACGGCGACAAAACCCCTCATGTCGAGGCCTCCTCTGAATCGTCCACCACGGTCGCGGGCTGCGACTCCGTCGGCCCACCTCCGGTATCTCGGGTGAGCTGCGCGAATACGTCCTCCAAGCTCGCCTTGGTTTCCGTAGCTTCTCGCACTCCTACGCCGGAGGCGACCAGGGCTTTTACAATCTGCTCAAGCACATCTTGAGTGGGCAGCGGAGACGGGGCGTACTCGACGCTTACCCTGGAGTAGGGGGACGTTTCATTGGCGCTGAGCTCGACGCCCAGTTCCGTAGTGATGGTTTGACTCCAGGAAGACAGCCCTCCTGCTGAATCCAACACCGCAGCCAGAGTGTCCACGGGATCGTGAAGCCGCAAGACGGCGCCGAGGGTGCGCCGCTCCGTGCGGAGCTGGTCGATGGTGCCGGAGGCGACCGTCCGGCCCTTGTCGATGATCACAGCCCGGTCGCAAGTGGTCTCCACCTCCGAAAGAATGTGAGTCGAGACCAGCACCGTGTGTTTTCCAGCCAGACCGCGGATCAAACGGCGGACTTCTCGAATCTGATTCGGATCCAAACCAGCCGTGGGTTCGTCGAGAATCAGCAACGGAGGACGACCAATCAGTGCGTCGGCCAGACCGACACGTTGACGATAACCTTTGGAGAGATGCTGGATGCGTGTCTCGCTCATGTGGGATACGCGGGCATCGGTCATGGCAGTGTCCACATCGCTCTTGCGGTCACGGCGCGGCACGCCCTTGAGTTCCGACCGAAATCGCAAATACTCGCCGACACGCATCTCGCCGTAGAGCGGGCACATTTCTGGCATGTAGCCGATAGATTTTCGAGCGGACATTGCGTCTTCGACGATGTCAAAACCATTGATCCGAATCTCACCCGAAGTGGCACCCAAGAAACCGGCGAGCATGCGCAAAGTCGTGCTCTTGCCTGCCCCGTTCGGACCGAGAAAACCAACGACCTCTCCGGCCTTCACTTCGAAGGAAACATCGTGCACGGCGACCACTGTGCCGTAGTCTTTGTATAAATTTTTGACTTCGATCATCGAGCTAATAGGGAGGGGTAGTGCTCGGTGGCGCAGGGCTAGGGTTTGATGATTCGAGTCCCGGGAGGGGCCTGAAAACGAAATTCGCTAGCCTGAATGGGCTTGTTGACGATCGTATTGATGAAGTCGAATCGGTTCCGATTGCGCTGGGCATCGATCAACATCATGCGCCGTACCTGAAAGGTCTTGGCATCGATGTACATCAGCACCTTCTGATAGGCGGGAGTCGGCGTCTTCGGTGTGCCGACGAGAACGTAGCCACCTTGGAACTTCAACTTAGCGGAGTCCAGACGCCTGAGGTTGAACTCGTCAGTGAGTTTGCCAGCACCGGCAAGAAACGACAGCGCCGCGGGGTACTGACTCTTGTCCACCGCCTGTTTATAGAGCTGCTTGTTGTCCGCCTCGTACACCGACAGCTGCTTGCCATCGGACACCACGCGGTTGGCATTGTTTGAGTAGTGCCAGCTCATCTTGCCCGGTTTCTGGAAGAACACTGTGCCGCGGCTGTCCTTCTTTTTACCATAACCGCGCATGGTGTAGCGCTGCTTGAAGTCCGCGCGGAAGGTCTGGGTGCGATCGTAGAAGGCCTGGACGCGGGTGGCGATGGTCACAGCGCTCGGTCCCGGTAGGGCGGCGGGGGCTTTGGCGGGCTTGGCTAGGGCCGTCCCGGCGGGCAGTGCGGCGAGAGCCAGCAAGAGAGCAAGGATGCGAGAGGGGGAAACGGTCATAGAACGTCCTACGAGAGATCGGCTTCTGAGCTTCTAGCTCAGACCCCGAGAACCGATCAAAGATTCCAGAAAAGCTGGGCCCGATTGGCTTGCCCCAGCGGAAACTCCCGTTAACAGATGAGAATTACAGGGATTTTTTCCTAGCCGGGGGACTGCGACGCGACGTCTTTTTCGGCCGGAGGGCTGGGTTTGCTTGAAGCATGGCGTCCAGGGGGGCCCTGCGGAGGTGGGTGACGGCCAAAGCGAGGGCGTCCGCCGCATCACTCTTGGGGGGGCGTTCTAGGGCAAACAAGGTGCGAATCATCATCGCGACCTGCTTCTTGTCCGCACGACCCCGACCCGTCACGGTCTGTTTGACCTTGGTGGGGGCGTACTCAAACACCGGGAGACCGGCCCGAGCCAGCGTGAACAACACCACTCCCCGTGCATGGCCCAGCTTGGAAGCGGCCTGAGGATCCTTGTGGAAAAACAGGGTCTCCACAGATCCCCCCTCTGGACGGAACTCCCGAATAACAGCGCTCAGTTCTCGTTCCATTTGATCCAGGCGGGTAGCGAGGTGCTCTTTGGCATTTAGGTCGATCACGCCGTGAGCGACATGACGCATCCGATTGCCTGCGCTGTCGACCAAACCCCAGCCAAGGTGAAGAGTACCGGGGTCGACGCCAAGGATCCGCACGATGAGTTCATACCGCGAGGGACGGCGAATGGAAAGTTCGCTCCCCCCGTCTGCTACCAGCTCGGTATATCATCTACGCTATGGCGCGGAATGCCGAAGTAGTCGTCGTCGGCTCGGGATTGAACGGTCTGGTTGCCGCATGTCAACTGGCCCGTCGCGGCCTTTCCGTGGTCGTTCTGGAAGCGGACAGCATCCGGCCCGGTGAGGGCCTCTCCACGGCGCCCCACTCCCTGCCTGGAATTCTCCAAGACCGCGGTTTCAGTTGGTTTTTTGGACTACCGATGAGCCCCGCCCTCCACGGCCTTGAGCTTTACCAGCAGGGGATCGAGTGGCACGCCGGCACATGCGCCCATCTGCATTTAGGAGAGGACCACAACAGCATCGCCTTGCGAGCGAGTGATTCTGCAGACAAGTCGGCTCCCAACCTCGTGGGAATCCCCGAGTACGAAGCCCTGCGGACGTGGTGCCGAACCCAGCTGCCCTCCTTGTTGAGCCGCCATTGGAACTCCCAACTGGCGCCTCCGGGCCTAAAACTCGGCAACCCTTTGCATTGGATGCGCTCTCGGTCCTTGCAATCAACGACGCCCGAACAACTAGGGCGTCGCTGGTTTCGCACGGCTCTTGGACAACGAGTGGTATCCGATTTGGCCTTGAGCCTCGGCCTGCCTCCGGACAGATCCTTGGGACCGGCGGCGAGCAGCCTATTGCTGTTGCTCTGCGAATCACCCGAACTGCCCCGGGGCGGCGCCCAACAGGTCAGCAACGGTCTACTGCGCACCCTGGAAGGCTTCGGTGGACAACTTCGTCTGAACGCCGTGCCCCGGAAAATTCTCGGCCCCCATCGTTTGGCTCTCGAATCTGGCGAAGAAATCAGCTTCAGTCGGGCGGTGATTGTGGACACCCCCGAGCCCGTGCCCCTCGGTCCGGGCATCAGCGGGCTACGAATTGACTGGGTGTTAAACTCTCCGATCCCCTGGGAGACGGCCGGCGCCCAGGACGCAGCCAGAGTCTATCTAACTCACAGCTCGGCGAGTCTTCGGGAATTTGCCCACCGCTTGCGGGATGGCCAGTCCGCCGAGCAGCCCGCCTTCTGGATTGAACAGCCGTCCGAGCACGACTCATCGCGCGCGCCTGGGCAGCAACACCTCGCTTCCGCCTTCACTTGGGTCAGTCCGTCCGTGGGCAAAGATCGTCAGGGCAGGGAGCTCCAGGCGGACCGAATCGTTTCCGTGCTCAACGCCTATGCCCCTGGTTTCTCACGGCGAGTGCTCGACCGGACTGTACAGATGGAAGAAAAAACCAACGGGCGGGGTTCGTCGTTCACTCCGTCCCAGAGCCCGACAGTGGTTTTGTGCCGTCATCAAAACGACAGCGCCCATGCCTGGGGCATGGCCGGCGCCCGCGCGGCCCACCACGTGCTTCAGCTCCCCTAAGACCGCCGAAGCAGCACAGGGCACGGTCGCTGGGTACCGGCCCAGTAGATACCGGCCGAGGGGTAGTCCAAGCCGCTGCATTCCCGAGGTGCCTTCATGAATGAATCAGGCTACCCTTCTCAGCATGGTCGAACGAAAACAAGACCCCCGAAACCTCGCCTGGTTAGATCTTGAGATGACGGGGCTGAACGTCAATTCGGATGTGATCCTCCAGGCCGCATTGATCGTGACCGATGCGGATCTCAACGTGCTCGAAGAATACGTCTGCGATATCTGGCAGTCAGCGAACAAGCTAGCGCTGATGGGCCCCTACGTGCGGGACATGCACACCAAAACCGGCCTGCTCACGCGGCTAGCGGACTCCCGAATGGACGTGCCAGCCGCTGAATCTGAGCTGCTCGAACGCGTCAGCGGCTGGTGCCCCTACGGCGCGGTGTTATGCGGCAACACCATCGGTCAGGACCGAAAATTCATCGATCGCTACATGCCAGGGCTGGGCAGCTATCTCACCTACCGCATGATCGACGTCAGCAGCCTCAAACTATTAGCCAAGCTCTGGTATGGCCCCTCGACTGCCTTCACCAAACCCTCCGCTGGCGCCCACGACGCCCTCGTTGATATCAAGAACTCCATCGACGAGCTCGCCCACTACCGAAAACAGTTGTTCCTGCCCCAGGCCTAGCGGCTGAATCAACACCCGGCTGAATCAACACCCGGCTGAATCAACACCCGGCTGAATCAACAATTGCCGTGGCGGTTGGGCTGAAAAATCTTGCCTGGGTTGAGCAATGAGTGCGGATCAAACATGCTCTTGAGTTGTTTTTGCAGGCCAATCAGAGCGTCGGATTGTTCCAAGCCCAGATAAGGCGCCTTGAGCACGCCGATGCCATGCTCTCCGCTCAGGGTCCCGCCCAGCTCCAGAACATCAACGAAAAGCTGCTCGATACTCTGGGAGACCGCCGGACGTTCGTTATCCGTGTCCCATAGAAAATTGACATGCAGGTTGCCGTCACCGGCGTGCCCGTAGCTCACGGATCGAGTGCCAAAGTTCTCACAGCTACGCTGCACGCGGGTCAGCAGTTCGGCAATCTTCTGCCGAGGCACGACAATATCCTCGCTGAGTTTGTGCCGCGCCATCTTGCGCACAGCTCCGCTCATTTGCCGCCGCGCCGCCCACAAGCGGTCCCGGTGGGCCGCACTCTGGGCCACGAGCACTTCGATAGTTCCGATACTGTCAGCCGCATCCGCAACCCGCTCGGCATCGCGCTCACACGCTGTGTCGTCCCCGTCGACGTCCATCAGCAATAGGGCCTCCGCTCGCGGGTTCACCGCATTGCCGGCCGCCCGCAATGCCTCCAGGGTGCCAGCATCCAGCAACTCGATGCAGCGTGGTCGAACACCACGGGCAGTGATCTCCGAGGCAGCGAGGGCAGCTTTGCCCACGTTATCGAACAGTGCCACCAGTGTCATGACCGCCGGCGGCGCCGCGATCAATCGCAAGTGGATATCGCCGATCAGCGCCAAGGTGCCTTCGCTCCCGACCACCAACGATGTGAGATCGTAACCGGTGACCCCTTTGACCGTTCGTTTGCCGAGAAACAACTCTTGCCCACCCATCAGTGCCGCCTTCATGCCCAAGACGTAATCCCGGGTAGGGCCGTACTTGAAGGCACGCGGCCCCGCGGCGTTCTCCGCGACGTTGCCTCCTAGGCAGCAAGATTCCCAAGAGTTGGGGTCCGGAGGATAGAATAAACCTTCAGCCTCCACGGCCGCATGAAAATCCCCCAGGATCACTCCCGGCCCCACCACCGCCGTGCCTTCCCGGCGATCGATATCGACAATTTGATCCATGCCCCGAGTACACAACACAATGCCGCCCGCCAACGGGACCGCCCCTCCGGTTCTGCCAGTGCCGCCCGCCCGCGGCGTGACCGGCACCCGTAGCTTCTCCGCTATCGCTAAAGTCTGGACAACATCACTCCATGACTCGGCCAAGACCACCAGATCCGGTGGCGGCACGGAGGTCTCGGAATCATCTCGTGCATAGGCGGCGATGGCCTCGCCGGGACCCATCACTCGGCTATCGCCTAAAGCATGCTCCAAGGACAGCGTTGCCTTCTGCATCACAGCCGGGCTCGGCCGGGGCAATTCAATAGTGGAATCCAACATGTGCGTATTCGTAGCTCTGGAGGCCGCGCTCTCGCCGGCTCTGTCCAGTCTTGAGCTATCGGCGACCCTTGAAGCCCATCATGTTCTGAACAACGGCTTCGCTCTCTTCAGCGATTTCGTCCTGCTCGCGCGCAATGTCCATGCACTCTTCACATATCTTTTTTCGCCGTCCATCGATCTTCACGGAAAATAGCTCATCGACTTCGTCTTCACATTCTTTGCATATGGGCATATCGCTCTCCGTTTCGGTTCCCGCTAATTGGCACGGTTTCGGGCCTGCTCGATCAGATCGATTCGTTCCTCGGCGCAGCCATAAGGCCCAGGCGTCAACTTGATCACCGTGTGCAGCGGAATGGACTGATGGGGGCAAGCCTCGCGTGGCAGCTCCCGAAAGTAGGCATACAGGGCACGGATCACCGCCTGGTGAGCTACCACGACCACCGGGCGACGCTGACGCTCTAGCTCTACAATCACCGGCTCCAGACGGTTGATGACGTCCACATAGGATTCGCCGCGAGGATAGCGATACCGCAGCTTGTCGCGCGCGCGCGCCCCAAACTCCAGCGGCATGCGAGCCGCGATTTCCTCGTAACTCAGGCCATCGCAAATCCCTGCGTCGATCTCATCGAGCTGCCGAAGCACGACGGTATCGTCACTAAAGAAACTAGCCGTCTCCCCAGTCCGTTCCAGAGCGCTCGTCCAAATTTCCGGTGAATCCTCGCCATCGAACTCTTCGCGCAAGTAATCGCCCAGCGCGCGTCCATATCCACGACCCAGGGCCGAAAGCGGCGGATCCCCTCCGATCAGAGCACGAATATTGAACTCGCTTTCCCCGTGTCGGGTCAGAAGTATCGGGCGCGGATTGATGTGCAGTTTCATCAGAAACGAGACGAGGCGTCCGCCCAAATGACTGTCCACCCGATTGACCACGACCTGTCGGCCCACGTCTACCAGCTTGATGTAGCTCGCCTCATCTTCGCCGATCGCCTCGTACACCCTCTCGTAGTGCGCGATTCGCGCGCGAAAATCCCGTACCGCTTCGTCCGCATCTATGCCCGCGTAGTCCGGCGAAGCCAGCTTAGTTTGACGAATGTTCGCCTCGATCATCTCGGAATCGTCACACAAGACTTCAACGAACAGCACCTGGATGCCCTCGCTGTCGAATCGCGCTTGGACAAATTGCCGCCGCTCGCGACTGCTATTAGTCGCGTCGAGGATCGCCACGTCCCCCTCTTTGCCAAACCAGGCACACACGTCGTCGATAGCGGCCATCGCCAACTCCAAACGAACGCGACGCCCCTCGGGGTTATCCGGGTTGAAGAATTCGTTGGGTGCGCTGGGACCGAGTTTGGCGCGACGGTACTCCCCCAGGTTGAATATCCGGGTCCGGTGACCCAACCATGCCAGGTAACGACTCAGCTTCTGGGCCGTATACGTCTTGCCTCGAGCCGGTAAGCCGACCATGACAAGAGCCAGCTTGGGGGTAACAAAAGGTCCGCGCGACATGGATGCTCCGTAGTACCGAACGACGCAGGTCAGAACCGCTTTTCGGTAGGGCCAGACAAATTCCCACGACCTGGGCCAAGGCGCCAGGGCTGGCCTCATTTTGAGCTGACGTGGCCTCATAACAGGGCGATGTGGGGACGAGCCCGGGGTTGGGACTAGCTCGGGCGCCCCGTGCAGCCGGAGCTGCTAGCCTAGTCACCGTGGAATTCGCCGAGCCCGATCCTCAGTTATTGCTTGAATTAGTGCGCGCTCGCATGCCGTTCGGAAAATACACCGGTCGGCCCCTCTACGCCTTGCCCGAGGCCTACCTGGTCTGGTTCGCACAAAAAGGCTTCCCCAGCGGCGAGCTGGGTATGCAGCTGCGCAGTATGTACGAGATTCGCGCCAACGGTCTCGGAGGCATGCTCGATCCACTGATCGAAGCCGACCGTCGGCGCTGAGACCTTCGCGCGCTTAGCTTCCCTCCGGCAGCGCGGCGGAGCAGCGGAGCGCGGCCGCGAACCTGTTAGCGGAGCAGAGCCGGGGAAGGAGGGGAGTCGCTCTGGCGACCGGAAACTTGCGCCAGTACGCACCGCAGCTCCGTGTCCAAGCGAGAGGACTTCCCGACAAAGTGCCGGATCCCGAGCTGGCGAAGCAACTTGTCATCGTCGGCGCCGGCGGCGGCGGTCACAGAAACTATCGTGCAGTCCGGTGCCAGCCCTTCGCCCAACATACACATGCAGAGCTCCACGCCACTCATCTTCGGCAAGCTGATGTCGAGCAGCATGATATCCGGCGCAGTCTCTCGGATAGCTGCGAGCGCGGCCTCTCCGCTCTCGGCTGTGCGAATCACGGCTCCTGGCATCACCCGTTTGGCAGTGTCTGCAATGAGGCGCCGCTGACCGGCATCGGCATCAACAATCAGTAGTTCCGCGGGCTCCGACTGGCGATCGGGCAAGTCCGCACCGCGCAACTGCCAAAGAACCGCCTCAGTGCTCGGCGGACGTAGTCCGGGATCTAAGGAAAGCATCTCGCTCACGAGTCGATCGAGAGCCGCCGGCACGTCCGGACGCAAACTCCGCAAGGGGGGCCGCTGGTCCTCCTCCACTTCAAACAATTGGCTGAAGTTACGCACTGGGTAGGGAACTCGGCCACACAACATTTCGTATGCCGTGACGCCCAAGGAATAAATGTCTACGAAACGGCCTGCGCCTGGACCAAGGAACTCCCCCACTACTTCCGGGG
>SPKZ01009172.1_pt1 | contig 21323 bp, 30 predicted proteins | sample 2456571 | NCBI WGS metagenome assembly SPKZ01 (sample SAMN11192286, study PRJNA482655) | marine metagenome | biome: ENVO:00000447; feature: ENVO:00000244|ENVO:00000211|ENVO:00000569|ENVO:00002023; material: ENVO:00002151; isolation source: ocean water from marine abyssalpelagic zone ... | reverse complement strand
TGTATTTTGACCAAAATTTTCATAAATAGTCAAACCACTTGGTAAATTACCTATATTTCCACTTGTTGTATTTAGACCTAAATTTCTATAAATAGTCAAACCACTTGGTAAATTGCCGACATTACCAAACGTAATATTATTACCCCTTAAATTTATACTAACTAAACTCGTATAATTCTGAAACAATCCAATATCAAAATTAAAGTTATTAACTGTGCTTTCTATCCTACTTAAATCAGTAATAATATCTTCACCATCAACCCTTAATATAACATTACCAGCATAGGGTGTAGTATAGTTGTGCGTAACATTGCCCCCACTTAATACGATGTCTGTAGTACCGTCTCTCCAATCTATAATAATACTATTACCACTTACTGTACTTAGGTTGTTAAAGGTTATTTGTGATGTTGTGGCTGTGCTTAAAAATAAGCCTTTAGGACTTCTTTTTATTAGTTTTAGAAACTTCTTCATTCTTTAGCTTGTCAATTTTATTAAGATAAATTCTTAATTTCTTTTCGATTATCTTTTCTCTTTTATTCATTATCCTATTTTGTCTTTTAGAATATTAAAGATAGTCGTTTCTGTGCTATAATTTACACTATCATACTGAAAGTCTGTAAATAAAATACTTTCACTTACCCCACTATTGCCTATCTTACCTTGGTCGGTAATTATAACAGAATCATTAGTAAATTCTAAGCTACACCAAGTAGCATTAAAGTACTTCTTTTTTACGCCGTTGTCTAAAATTAAAAAATTATTGTCTACAAGTAAATTCATTTCTTATCTATATTATATCGTTCTATTAAATTATCTCTTTTAGTTTGTTCGTCGTTTTCAGGTAACCACCACCCCCCAATAGTGTTGACTTCTCTAGGGTCTATGTCGTAGTCCTCAACTTGTGAATTATCGTATTCAGGTAAATTAGTATCACATAAAAATCGTTCCATTCTTTCTAAGTAAACATCGGCTTTACTTCTGTTAGACTTCTCTACATACTGGATATTTTCTAAGTCGGCACTACCTCTATTTTCAGGTGTGTTTTCGTATATTCCTGTATTTTGTGCTAATATTATACCATCTCTTAAATAGTCGGCGTAAACGGTGTAACATAAAACAGGTATTATATACTTATTATATAAGGTTAAATAGTCGCCTGTTAGTGTGCTGTTTTCGTTATCATTAACGATTTTATTGTACAAGGCTGTACCTAAAGCTGGTTCTAAGACTAAAGCCTCAGCATCGTCTATTAAATGGACGTATTTATCTGCATCGACATTACCACCTATTGACGTTCTATTCTTTATATCTTGTGATGTTATTAATCTCATTATCTTCTGTAATTCGGTTTTAAAGACCAGTAGTTATTACTTCTACTTGCTACTTGTGCAACTTCTTTATCATTCTGTTCCCATTTTGCATCCTTTCTATCTTTAGGCTCTAAATCTAAAATCATTTTACGAGCTTGGTTAACGCTAATTTTATCATTTCCCTTTTTAATGAAAATAACCCTTTGCCACCAATGCTTACAGTTTACACCTCCTTTATATTTAAAAATATTGTAAGTATCGGCACCCCCTGCGCCAAAACCTTTGTTAACCGCACCCGCATTTTCTAAATCTTCAGCCCTATATAATTTATTAGCTTTCATTACCTTTCTACAAAATTCTCTTTGAGGGTTAGGATTCCCTGCATATTGGTAACGTATTTTAAATAAACTTGTATCTTGTCTACTTTCTTTTTTACTGTTTTTTCTTACACCTTTCGGAGCTTTAGCAAATTCAAAAACAGTATTTAACATACTTTCGTTAATCGTTAATTCGTCGCATCTTCTATTATCTAACTCTTCCCATTCGTCTAAGTTTATATCTTCTCCCTTAGCTAATAAGTTGTCTAAATCTACATTTTTTGGGTTGTAATCCTCAGACATTTCAACTTGTTCTTCTTCGACATCCTCAACAGATTCATCCTTTACAACTTCATCTTTGTAGCTTTCTCTTAATGGTAAGAATGATAAATCAACTTCTAAATTAGCTAACTCAAACGCTGGTTTCAAAGTGTCTAAAAACTCTTCTTGTCTTGGTGCTATTTGAAAATCTTGTAATAATTTCGCAGCCGTGTCTAATTCGTCGGCATTACTTCCAAATCCTGTAGTAGTTTGAATAGAAAATAATAACGGACTTGTTACACTATGTGCTGTTAATATTTGATACTTTGCGTCATCTCTTAGGCTTTCCCATTGATTATGCGCATCGTTAACATCTAAAGGCACAACAGTAACTTCGGCATCTTTACCCTTGTTAAATGATAAGATAAATTTACCTGCATTTTCACTACCTGTTAATTTGCGTTTTATTTTGTTTTCGATTTCCTGACGTTGTTCAGGTTGTATGCTAGACCCATTATTAAAATTGATAATATAACCAAAGGATAAACCATTCTTAATGTGATTTATACTGAAATTAGATATTTCTTCTTCTATTTCGGCGTATTGCAAACCACTTAAATAACTTGGATTTTTATAATAAAAACAACCCGCTTCATAAGGGCTATACAATAAAATCATTTCTTTTTCGGTCATTTTACCTTTAAAAACAGGCAAAGGAACAGGCTTATACTTATGTGTATTAGCCCAGTCGTAAGAATAGTAAACTTCATTTATTTCTCCATTATCGTCAGCCTTACCCATACCTAATTTGTTGATAGGAAAATGCTTTATTTTAGCTACTCCACCACCAACAGAACGAACTAATTTACACGCAAACATACCGAAGTCATACATATCATTTAAACTATTACGCTGGCAAGATTTATTCATTACCTCGTTAAGCTCTGAATAAATTTCTGTTTGTCCGTTAATTACAATACCTCGACCATACAATAATTTGTGATATGTGTTTAATATAGCCCCATTTGTTGGACTTCCGTTCTTTCTGTCAATTATATAATTAAAGAAACTATTTCTGTCTCCGTTTAATACCCATTTGCGACCAACAACCTCTTTTATTTCAGGTTTAACGTAATTCGATAAATTTATTAATTGTATGCTATTGTTCATCTGTAACGTATATTTTATTTCTATGATATATAACGGTTTCGTCGTCGTTGGTTATTTTTAAAGCCAATTCGTCTCCCTCTTTATATTCATAATTTATATCAACAAGTAATCGACCCTTAGAATCCAATGTATTAGTAGCGTTAATAACGTTTATTTCTCTTGTGTTCTCATTAATCAATGATACTTTATAAGTCGCTAAAACGTCGCTATTTTCACGCAATACAAAACGAACCTGTCTAGTTCCTGAAGTTGTTATTACTCTCATATATGTATAACAATAAAAGTCGTTTTTTGTAACAAAAAAAAGGTAACATATTGAGAGTATGCTACCTTTTCAAACAAAAACAAACAAAAGTTTATATTATTTACGGTTCTATAACAGTTGAGCTTACAAGAGCTTCAAAAGCTGTAACCGTTGCACTATCTAAAGTAGGTGCTAATTCTATTTCATTAGATACTAAGGTTAATGTATAACCATTAAAATCAGCCTTTGCACCTCCTGACGCTGTTTCTACAGTAATTATAGTACCATCTGATAATCCTTGCACTTTGTAACTACCATCCCTAAATTTCCAAACAGCTAAAGGTCTAGCTTTTTTTAAGATGTTAATTTCATTGGCAGTATCTTTATCTTGCTTCTTAAGTACTGCCGTACCTGTTTGCGTTATGATACTTGTACCTGTTGAATCATCAGGTGCGCCACCACTCTCAACAAATGTATTACCATCTGCGAGTAAATCATATTTAAAAACAGAATTTGCAGTGATATTAGCATTTATAGCAGTTGCCTCTCCTGCTGTTACGGTAAAGGCATCCTCTATAAAGTCTAGCAAATATACGGATTTTAATCCACCTATTGCATCTCTACATGGTTCTGTTCTTCCAGTTGTTAATAAACAAGCCATATATCTTAATTTTTATTAGTTACCTGTATTTGTAATTCCGTAAGTAATTACATCTTCAGGGTTAGCTACTTGGATACCATCAGCCCATTTAGCTACTATATTTACATTATCAGAACCATCTATAACAGATTGGTCTATTACATCTACTCTTTGAGCGTCTCCAGCCTCTCCAAAACCATACCATAAATTACCTGAGTAAGTAGCAAACATTTTGTTATCACTTAAACCTGCACAATGGATTAATGGTATTCCCTCAAAGTTTAAAGGTGCTTGACCGTCGTGGAACTTATCCATATAACCTAATGAAGCCATAGCCGAAATGTAAAACTTCTTAGCCGCTGTGCTAATTCTAATTGCAAACCCCTCTTTAGAGTATAATTTAGAACCTGCTGCATCTCTTACCTTCCCTAATTCTGCAATTATATTCGCAGCTGTTAAAGTTGTCCCTGCTATTTCATAAGATGCTGGTTGCTCCGAAACATTAGTATATAATTTCTCGAATCCGTCAAACTCTCCTACTACAGATGCATCTCCTTGCCAAATTACATTTTCTCTTGATTCTGCAATATTAGCCCCTACTAACTGAATTAAATGCTCTGCAAAAGATGGTGCTAAATTAGCATGTGCAGTCGCTGCCATATTATCAAAAGTCGGTCTGTATGTGGTTTTACACATCTTTAAGTTAACCTTAAACTTCTCAACTTCTAAGACTCTTTCACTTCTTGTGATAGCACCTGTATCGTTAAAATCACAACTATCATCAGAAATGATACCTGATAAATCTACCTTTGGTAAATTTTGCTTAAATCTAATACCCGGTAATGGATTTACACCACCGTTAGCTAATGTTGTTGGAGATAATAAAACTCCTGAGAAATAACCCTGTGCTACCTCTCCTGCATAATTACTTGAAACTGTTTCTACTGTTGCCATATTATAAAATTATTTCCAACCCATCGCCTCAGCAATGTTAGACATAGCTCTTGACTTAGTTGTTTCTATTGTGTTACTTTTTAATTCAATTTTTCTTTTTGGTGCAGCCTCTGGGGTTACTTTTACATCTTCTTTCTCAGCTTGTTTTGATAACTCTGCTTTTAGAGTTTCAATCTCTTTTTCTTTAGCTTCGTTTTGAGCTTTAAATTCAGCTTGTAAAGCCTCTTTAATTTGGTTTGTTAAAGCCTTAATATCCAATTCTTGATTTTCTTGTGGAGCTGCTTCAACCACAACTTCAACTTCTTCAACATCTTCTTTAGGCTTGTCCAAATTAAGTAAGGTTTTAACGCCATCGATAACTTCCGAAACGATGCTTTTTTTAGTATCCTCATTCATTATTATATCACTTTTTAAATTAACTTCCTTTAGTTTTAGTAACGCATCAATTGAAAACCCTTTCACTTCTCCACTCTTAACCTTACTCCATACGTCATCATTATCAACTTTCATCATAGCAACCCACGTCCCTCGCTCGTAAGTTTTACCGTATAGATTAGATTTATCCTTTTCAGGGTCTTGAACTATCCAACTTTCTACAACAGACATATCATTTAGTTTAGTTTCGTGTTCCAAACTCGAATTATTATTATTCTGTTGCTTTAAGAAGTTATGCGCCAATTTCTCAATAGTATCTTCTGAAAATGTTATATAAAATTCATTTCCGTCTATGTTTCTATATATTTTCTTATTTGGTATTAACGACGCTCCAAGCAATAACCTTTTATCTTCGTCAACTTCTGAAAACTCAATAGTTTCAGGCTGTTCTGATAAGGCTATCCACATATCTTGCATAGCTGGATTTTCTACAACGGAAAGTGCATAAACACCCTCCGTTTCGTTCTCATTATATACCGCTTCATATACTTTCATACTTGTTTAACAATTTTATTTAATATTTGGTACAAAATTTTTTCTAACCTAAACTAGCCGTTTCGATTATGTTATTATTTAAGTCTTGTGCATTTGTAACATCATTAGCAACGACATAAGCTTGAATTGGTTCAGTGTCTTGGTTTAAAGTTTGTGCTAATTGATTTACACCGCTAGTACCAACAACGTTAAAACTAGGTGCAGATACACTACCACCACCACCTACAGAACCACCTGCCCCACCACCACTAGCAAAAGACGGTAGTTTAGTTGATTTAATTGCTTTAACAGCTTTAAAACCACTAGCTAATACAGTAGCAGTACTTACAACTTTTTGAGCAGTTGCAAATGGTTCAGGTAATGTACTTTCGCTTTTCCAAACTTGCGTAACACCTTGATATGTATTTATTAACGCACTAGCTAATGCCGCTGCTTTTCCTGCTGCTGTATTTTGTCCTAATATTTCAGTTATTGCGCCTAGCGTTTGATTGGCTAAAGCTATTTTTTGTTGTGCTAAGATTTTATCTCTTGTTACTTTATCATTCTCAATAGCATCTTCGTTAGCCTTTAATTGATTGTCTATTTGTTGTTTTCTTAATGCATATTCATTTTCTGCATCTACTCTAGCCTGTGTACCTTCTAAAAACAACTCTCTTTTACGTTCAATGTCTTGGGCTATTAAATCATTTTCAAGCATTAAGCGTGTACGCTGTAATTCTAATTTTTCTGCATTCGTTTTAGCTTGGCTTTCTTCAAACTCTAATTGGTTTAATTGTCTTTCTTTTTCTGCTTTTGCATCAGCTTGTATTTTCTCTTGTTCTGTCTTTATTTTTAAATCTTCTTGTTTTTTGTTATAAAAAGCTATTACCTCTTGTTTTTGTTCTTCTGTCGCTTTTAATAATTCTAATTCTTTTAGTTTTCGGCTTTTTTGTAAGTCTAATTTAGATTGCTCACTTACAGCCTCTTCATCTTCATTCTTTTTAGAAAACTCATCTCTTATGGCTTTTATTTTATTAAGCCTCTCGATTTCTGCTTTTGCATCAGCTTGTATTTTCTCTTGTTTTCTTTTTTCTTCTGCTAATTTTTTATCGTCTTCTGCCTTTTGTTCTGCTTTTATCCTTGCTAAATCCTCTCTACTCGCTGCTTGTATTTGAGCTTCAAGCCTTTTTTGGAGGTTAAGTTTACTTGTGTTTAAAGAGATTAATTTAGCCTCTAACTCAGCAACAGCATTTAAGTCTTTTTTATTACTTTTAGATAAATTATTCTCTTGTTTTTTGGTTTCAAACCTTATTTTAGAAGCCTTTATTTCTTTATTGGTAATGTCTTCTTCTATCTTAGAGGCTTCTTTTAATAATTTTATTCTTTCTTGTGCTGAAAACTTATCTCTTTGCTCTGCTTTAAATCGTAAATCTGCTATTCTCTGATTAGCTTTAGCTCTTTCTACAATTAATTTACGTTCTATTTTATCCGCCTTAGCTCTTTGGTCTGCTATACTTGCTGCTATTTCAGCATCTTTTATAGCTTCATTTGTGAAATCATTAAGAGCTTTTTTTGCTTTCGTTAAATTGTCTGTTATGCTTTCTGTTCCTAATGCTACCTTACCCACGGCATCAGCTGCTACTTTACCTGCCTTAGAAAACTCCCCCTCAAATAAAAGACCTACAGCTTCCCCTAATTTAGGTATAAGCTCTAGCAATCCATTAAACCTATTAACTATATTATCTTTTATTAAATTAGCGAAATCGGAAATGGCTTTTTGAGGATTTTCAAAAGCAGAAATAATATACTCGCCTAAATCAGATAATATATCTGTAATATTACCCATAACACTACCTATAACAGCCAATATTTTAGCGAATTTATTTTGACCCTCTTCCGAACTTTGAAAAGCTTGTTTTACGGCTAATATAGCTGTTATAAATAACCCTATACCAGTTGCTGCTATTGCTACTTTTAAAGATTTAAATCCTTTTACTGATGATAATAGACCTGTTTTTAAAGTTTTAAAAGCACTTAACGCACCGCCAGATACTTTATCTAAAGAAGATGATAATTCTTTAGTGCTTTCTGTTGTCTTTTTATTTTGCTTTTCTACTTTCTTAGAAGATTTTTCAACATCTTTGGTGTTTTTATTAACTTTTTTGAGTTTTTTACCTGTTTTGTCTAAATCTTTATCTTTTACCTTTATATCAATTACCTTTTCTATCATATCTTTTTAATTGCTTAAAAGCCTCTCTAAAACTTGTTTTCAACTCGTATTTACCTTTAGCTATGTTTATGTTTTCAGTCACGTTTATAAAATCGTGAGCTAATAGCAGTTCGTTTATTAATTCTATCATTTTATATTATTTTAAGGCACATCGCTTACTATGTCTGCGCTTGTCATATTATTCATTACAAAAGTACATCCACCTGTATCTCCGCTATCTTGTAAATTAGGGTAAGTGTCGCCATCTCCCATTCTCCACCAATGCTCTGGTGGTGTCGTCAATGTTGACAAATCAAAAGGCGTTCCGCCGTTGTAGATATCGCTAACGTTTGCACTCTGGTCACTATCCCATATAGTAATTTCGTCAACCTTACAATTGTTTCTTAATGACCAAAAACTAGCTCCTGTCCTGCCTATTTGAAACTTAGATGCTGAAACTGCATTTGCAAAACCGTAATTAGCGTTTGAATTTATTGTAGTTTGTAAACTACCGTCAATATATATCTTAAACCTACTGTAATAATTATTTATGCTATTACTTGATGACCCTGTTGTTCCTCCATCGTAAGACACCATTATATGATACCAATTATTATCATAAGGTAAACTACCTATTGGCGTTAAAAAGGACAAGTAATTAAAATTTGTTCCGTATGTAAATTCCAAACGCTCTTTGTTACTGTTAGAACCATTCCATTTTAAACTTATATATGGAGAGTTGTTTGTGTCGTCACTACCATAAAAGAATATTGTTTGAGCTAGGTTTGAGCTTGACCCCGCTTTAAAATACAGTGAAAAAGACCAAGCATCTCCGCTACCACTACCATTTGCACTTCTGCCAAAAATAGAACTAAGTAAACTAGCGTTTGCACTTAAATAGTCGTTATTATTAAACTTAACACTTTTAGTATTTGCAAAAGGGGGTGTGGAAACTGTTAATACGATAGTTTCTGAATCTTCTCCGTTGTAATTTATAGCCTTAACAGGTATGTTGTAAGTGCCTACAGATAAACTTGATCCGCCTATTAACTTTCTTACATTCCCCTCTACTGTTGTAACCCCACTAACGTTTGATAAATCCCATTCATAGCCTACCCCATAATCAGCAGTTAACTCATAATTAAGCGTTTGACCTTCTACCAAAGAAATAGTTAATGAACTTGTTATTTCTGGAACATTTGTTAAAGGTGTTCCACTTGATTGAAATATAGCATTAAGTAAATTACACACTTCTGTTGCTGTACCACTTCCGCCTTGATTTATAGATATTTGTTCGTATGTTGTACCATTTTCATCTACAAAATCATCATGGTTTTGATTTGATACTATTTCAATATTTTTAGCCAGGTCTTTAATAGTTACTGTTGCTGAAGGCACAGTTGCCTGTAAGCTATTTATAAACTGCACACCGTTTGCATCTTCTATAAAAATAGCATTTGCGTTATTGTCTCTGTATACTTTTACACTCATGTTATATTTCTTTTTATTAATTGTATTACGCTACCTCCATTTGTCAAAGTTGCGTTGGTTGATAATTTAACTTGAATTGTTATAGGATTGTCTTTTGTGTTTGTGTCACCCATATAAATTAAATCTGGTTTTAAGCTAAATCTATAATTCTTACCCGAACCATTGTCTAATCTGCCTAAAGTACTTTCCAATGTATAAGCATTTACCCCCGCACCTAATTGATAACGAAACTCTAATAATGCATTATTTGTGTTTGGGTTTATTTGAAAATCATTTCGTATTAAAATAGCATCTCCCAGATTCAGTTCACTTGTATCTATTGCACCAGTAGATACATTCATTAATTGTGTTACTCCCTCTGGTTTATATGTGTTATTACTAAAACTACCTGCACCATTATTAGGTATTGTAGTCCATACGTTAGCCGTCAAAGATACTGCGCCCGTTGTATCGTTGTAATCAATAAAGCCATTAGTGTAATTGTAAACCTCATTAAAATTATCATTTATTTTATCAAATGCATCTCTTAAAGGGTCTCCAGTTCCGTCAAGAGCTGCTGCACCTATATTTATTATCTGTTTAGCCATTATCTACTGTTATTATATTATTATCTGCTGTTATTACGTTATTATCTGCCGTTATTACTTCTTTTGCCTCTTGTATTATTATAGATATTGGGTTATTAATACCGTCATTTACTTGAATACCTACACTTCTTGAAACACCTGTGTTATTAGTGTCTAATCTAAAATCTATATTACTAACTTCGCCAGTTGTTTTAGCTGTTAATATGCTTAGGAAATTAGTACCGCTACCAAAATCTACTGCTCTTATAGATATGTTGTTAAGACCTGTATAAGATAGATTGTAGTCACTTTCTACACTAGGGTAAACATTACTTTCAGGCGTTAAACTAGACGTTGTTAGAACATCTGTAACTAAGGGAACTTCATATATGTCATTAATTAACTCTAGTTTATCATTTCTATTTGTTAAATTAGATGTTATCTTATTGATAATATATCTTCTATCCTTAATTACAAGTCTATCGTTTAATTTTAATTGATTTAACAGAAAGTCTGGCAATATTGATTTAAAATCAAATATTCTACGCTTAGGGCTAAACATATCGCCAATATAATCACTCCAATACTCGTCGTATATGGTGTTGTCCATTGGTTGATAAGTGTATTCGTTTATCTCGGCATTAAAGTTAAGATTAAAGCTGGGATTATCTATTGACCTACTATGCGACGGCATAAAAACATTGCCGCTTATAACCTGTCTAGCACCATCATTTATAAAATTAATAGGGTTACTTAATAAAAAGTTTTTCTCAGCGTAAAACATAAATATATTACCACTTATTGAATTCCTATCTCTACTTATGTAAGGGCAATATTGTATGTTAGTTTGCTCGTTATCTTCTACATTTATAAGCCTATCAAATACAGGATTTTCAAAGACAGATTTAACTTCTAATTTCTGACCGTCTATGTTTTCAAGATTTTGAACTTCTGAAACATCTAGCTCTAAATCTCCATAGCCTTTATTGTTAGATTGCCTGAAATTATCAGATATTAACTGCTCACTTTTTTCGAATTTAAAATTAAGCTCCTTATATACTTTACCTCTTTTTATTGTTTCGCTTTCTAGGTCTACCCACTTAGTGACATCGTATATTTTACCTGCTTTATACCAACTAGGCAAGTCTTGAATTAATATATCTTCTCCATCGGCTACGGCTACTAGATTAAAGGTTTTAAATATCCCTGTTAAGAAGTCTAACACCTTAATATCAGGCATTAAACTAGGGATGTTAGTAGTTATGTTAATAGATTGATTATTGTAGGTGTTTGTGTATACAGTATCTATAAACTCGTCTCCAAAAATACCAATATCAAAAGCTCTATATTCAAAGGTTGTAAAAACAGAATAATTAAACTCAGATTCTGTTATAATTTCGCATTTAGTGTTGTAATTTAGTTCGTATAAAGATATACCAGTTTTTGTATTACTTCCTGTTATAAAAGTTTGACTTTCATAACGAAGTTCGTCATTAATAGTTAATCTTATCTTATATGGTGTATTTTGGAAACCTGCACTAGGTACTACCGTTACTCTATATCTGTATCTTTCAAAGTAAAGGTCTGAATCGCCAACATAATTACCGCTTACCTCTTCAACAACTTCAGAACCTAATCCAACTCCTATACTTTCCGTTTTATTGTTTAGATTTACATAGATTTTTTTAAAATTAAAACTATCAAAAAAAGGACTGTTAAATTTAAATCCGTATTGCTCTTGTATAGCTTTTACTATCAAATGTAATTTTATAGCTGGTTTTAAATCTTTAGCTATAATACCCTTATTGGTAGTGTTATTCGCTGCTATATTAACAGCTATATCGCTATTAGTGTTATCGCTAGGGTCTGTATTATAAAACCATTGACGCTTATAGCTAATCATTGGGTAAATGACAGCCTCGTTATACGTTGTATTGTTAACGGTAAAGTCTAACCCTAATGTTAGTCCTTCTTTTATTTTATCGTCATTATAATCGTGGTTAAAGTTAGCTAACCATTCTAAATCTGATAGTCTATCTTCTTTTAATAAGTCTTTAATTTTTATAACATCTCCAAAGAATGTTAATTTATAGCTTGTAGGGTTGTTATTCTCAATCTTAGCACTATCTAATCTTATCTTACCCCTTTTAAAGTCTAGTGTATTAACTGTTATAAATGCAGGTACTCTTACTCTAGCATCAAAGCCATTATCTACGTCAGCATTATACCAATTCTTTAATATTTGGTTGTTTCTCTTTGTTGCTGGTATTGTAAATTGTTGCGAATAATCGACAAACACCTTACTAATGTCGTTTATGTCTTGTGTACTTTGAGTTACGCTAATACTCTCAGTATCAAATAAATCTAACCTTTCATTATTTATATAAACTTCGACTATCATACATTATTTATTAAATTATAAGCATACTCGAAATTTACCTCGTATTCGATTAAACCATCGTTTACCCTTGTTTTGTAGGTAAATTCATTCTGCATTACTTTAACAGGGTTTAAACCTCCATTTTCATAAAACCAAACATACTCAGATAATAGTAGTTGCTCGAATAAATCGTTTTCTATTTCCTTAACAAAACCACTATTACAAGTGATTGACTTCTTCCCTGTTACATTTAAACTTCTAAATTGATGTCTATTAATGTTATAACTGCCATTATTAATGTAATTGTTAGTAAACTCATCTCTTTCCGTATTTAGTTTTTCTGTGCTTTTAGCAAACATTGTAACTACATCGAAAAAACCGTATTTATTTTTAAATAGTATTGTTTTAGGTGTGTATCTACATTCGTCTATAAGGTCAAAGAAAAGTGTTACCCTATCATTATTAGGTTTTACAAGAACTACAGATACTTGCTTTTCTGTCGCATATAATGAAGGGTCTACTCTTATGTAGCTAACGAAATTGGTACTTTCTTCCGAACTAAATATATCCTCTGTTGTTACATTAGTAAAATTTGGCAAACCACTTGTTATTACTTCATCAAATGTCCCATCATTTATAAATGGTATGTTTATTATGCCGTTTCTTGACACCTTTCTGCGCGAAACATCTGTTAAAACTCCATTAAAACTAGGATTTACACCCTCTCGATAAAATCCATAACCATCTACACCTACTGAATAAATGTTTATGTCTGTTAAATCTTCTTCATCATTGTTATAAGTAGCTTTTAATCTTACCCATTTTACTTCATTGTTGTTAGGGTTTACGGTGTTAAGTAAATCTACGTCAGGCACACTCTCTAAAAAATTACTTACAGTATCTGATATATTTGCATTAAACTCAGGGAAATCTATGCTAGGTCTTACTTTTGTTATTTCTTGTGTGAATTCGCTAGGTTCATCATTAGTGAAATGACCGCTATATATCTTTAATTTTACCGTTGCTCCTGTTGTCGTATCTAAGTAAAATGGTATGTTCACATAATGTGGACTTCTAGCCATTATTTTATTAACAGTTAATAAATCTAAAGGTGGTATATAGTTGCCAAATGTAACCGTATGTACACTACCCTCTAACAGTCCAAATCCAAACTCATTGACTATACCAACAGCTATAAACTCCTCTCCATTCGTCTCTGAATTAATGGTAACTGCATTGTTATTTATTGTTGTATTATATCCTGTTGGTAAATCTAAATCAAAGGCAGATTTAAAATTCTGAGCTGTTGTATTAGCATCTGTGCCATCTGTAACCTCAAAACCTCCACTTCTACTATTGACCCAATCCCATTCTCTTATGGTAAATGTCTCATTAGCATCTGTTGCTAATTTTAATTTATAACCGACATTGAAATCGGACAAAAATGTTATTGTGATACTACTTAACATACTAATCTTTTAATACAAATTTTATAAAATCTTCTAAGTCTAAACCATAAGCCTCTATTATCTCATTTGGTAGCTTTTTAAACTCATTCTCAAATGGTTTAGAATAAAACTCAGTAGGCTTAATACCTTTTAAATATATAGTATTCTGAACTCTAAATGCTAGGTTGTTTAAACCTCTACTTCTAAACTTTCCACTCTTTCTTTTTAACCAAGTTTTAATAAACTTTAAAGGTGGTTTCTTAGTAGTATATTTATAACCTGCTAATGATTTACCACTCTTTACACCCTTTACACCCTTATCTATAAAGTCGCCATAATCCTCCATCGAAAACGACGCTGCTAAACTATTCTTAGCTACTTTTACCTCATAATCTAAGCTATTATACAAGTCTTTAGACGCATTATGTTTACCTTTTGTTAGCCTTGTTCTAGACTGCTTTATTACAGCCTTAAAGAATCTCTCTAACTCGGCTTCTGTATTGACATACTTTAACATACGCTTGTGAAATTATCAGGAACATCTATTGTCAAACTTTGAGTCCAACCATCTAAGCCATTACCATAAGCATAAGTTACAGGTGTTGCGCTACTGGCACCACTTATTGTAATATCATTTTGCAAATGGTCTTTTACTAGCTTATTCCTTGCTAATGATAAGATACTAAATGTTTCATTCCAAATATCGTGTCTGTTATCATTATGCCAAAACTTATCTTTAAACTCTTCTTTGTTTACATCTCTAATATCTAATACTGTTATATCTACATTAAATCGAATCATTGACGTATTTTCATTTCCTAAAAACGGACTATCTGTTATTTGAATATGAACCAAGCTAAACACATCTCTCTTCCATTGCTCAAAGTCTCCCGTTATTACGCTATTCACACGTTCGTCCTCTTCAAATGTTTTTTTTAAATGATTTAATATTTCGTAGTATACTCTCATTTCTTTCTCATTAATTCATCTTCTAACTTATTCTTTTCAGTTTCAAAACTCAAGAATAATAAAGCCTTATGCAATTCTATTTTAGTAACGTCCTCAAATTTAAACAAATCCCCTCTAGCGATTCCGTAAATTGATTGATACCAACCCCATTTTCTTCCAAAAGCTCTCTGCTCTCCTTTTGCTCGACCATTTCTTTTATATAGCTCGGGATACAGGTCAGCAAGTCTTGAAGTAAATTGGATAAAAAAAAATACGCTCCTAATGCTACATCTAAAGGTATATCTAATGATACCCCTAGATTATTATACTTTTCTATTAAATACTTGTCTCCTTGCTTATGCTCTAGCCTACGGTAAAGAATAGCCATTACCTTGTCCATCTTTTGCCAGTCGTGAATCATACTATCAATATCCGCCATTTCTCCAACGGTTAACTTGTCTAAGTTTGGTATAAATCCATAGCTTGAACCTTGATATTTTATAATTCTCTTTAATGGTAATTCGTCAGATATAGACTCTAAGACTTTCTTTATTTGGTCTAAAATATCTCTGTAAGTTTGTGAAGTCATTGACCTTACAACGTCGTCGCTAATGTTACAGAATATAGCAACAGCATATCTATTGATTAACTCGCTATCTTCTAAGTTTTCAGTTAATCTTAAAAACTTTTGATATTGAGTTAGTCGTATATCTCCTAAGTTAGATGGTATGTATATCTTCATACCTATTAAACAAAAAAAAGGACTTTTTGTGCTAAATTATTACCTAATATCGTAATTATTTTCGTGTGGGTCTCCTAGATGAAATATAACGTTATATCTAATCGCATCAATTAAGTGATTGAAGTTATCTACATATAATTTAGACCCTTTATCTGCATATACATAGTTGTTAAACTCCTTAGCTATATTAGTAGATGTTGGTTCTACAATAATCTCATAATCCTGCATTATAGATATACCTGTTTCAATACTTACTTTCTCAGCTCCTTGTATATTACATCCTCTTGATTGAAGTTCATTTATAAGTCTAGCCTCTGCACTATCTGCTATTATTAGTTTATCTGCAGCGTGAAATCTGTTAATTGCTGCTATTTGTGAAGTTGTTAAATTAGTTTTATATAATAACTCTTTAACGTATATTTTCTTTTTCTTTTTGTTTATAGCCACTTCTACTAATGTAGTAGGGTCTATACTAAATCCGAAATCTTGACCGTAAGATGTTTGTAAATTGTCAGGGTTGAATTTGCCATATTTCCAATTCGTTATTACAACACCTTCGGCTTTATCTAACCAACCCCCTAATATAACGTGTTTGTATTTTTTTGGATTATTATCCCTTATATGATTTACTTCATTAATAAAAGATTCATCTAAATTATCTATATTATTTAAGTAAGTTGTATGTATGTATGTGGTATTACCCTTTACACCTGTGTACCCCTCTTGGACTCCTGCTTGTTCAAAAAATCTCTTATATATCCAATGTTCTTTTGTAGTAGGGTTTAATATTAGTATTACTCTATTTTGTTTACCCTTTTGCCTAATAGATAGATTTATCTTATCAAATATCTTCTCATCTACTAACTCCTCAGCTTCATCTAATATCCAAGTTGTTACACCTTGCAACGATTTTAATGCTGCTGTTTGGTCTCCCGAAGAAGTCTTTAACCCCTTGAATATTATATCTGTTTTTGAAGCTAAATTCTTTATTTCATTCTTTTGTATTTCAAAGTATTGATTTAATTCTAATAAATCTATTTTCTCTTGAAATTCTGGTATAATAGAGAGGTGTGCTGATGTCATTGTCTGCCTTGTAAACAGTATCTTATGACCTACCTCAAAAGATAGTAATGATATAAATCTACCTACTTCAAAAGACTTCCCAGAACCTCTACCACCCGTTAAAACATAAAATCTTGTATCATTTCCTAAGTTATTCCATATTGGTTTATGTTTCGGTATCTTCGCCACTATAGATGTTCTTAATATTATCTAAGGTTTGATTGAATTCGTGTTTTGTTTCTATCATTTGTTTTGGCATTCCATAACGGTATTTAAAGAATAATTCTATTGCCCACTTTTCTCCTTTAGATATATTATTTTCTAATCTATTAAAAGCCATATCCGTTAAAGGATTTAAACGTTCTATCAGCTTCTGTTCATCTGCTTTAGGTTTACGTCCCGCACCTACTCTTTTACCTCCATGTGCCATAAACTTGAAATAACTTGTTTAATCAATACACTATCTTAACTACTTCTTTAGTAGCTTTATTTACATACTTACCGTCTTTTCTACGCTCGTATTTTTGACCTTTATACACTACATTAGTGCTAGGTGTTATACCTATCTTTAAAGTCTTTATTTTAGCTTTCTTAGTTTTCGCATCTGATGTCATAATATATATTATTTCCTTGATTTACGTTAAATTCTTCTTCTTGACAACCTGCATTTTCAGTTGATAACACTATTCTTTCGTGTGTTAATTTAGGTAGTCCATTCGGTAATGTTATTATCGTTGATTTTGATTCCCAAAGTTCTCTTACACATCCGCAGTCGTTAGCATCGTCAGATGAGCAATTTAATAAAAATAATACTAATAATAATACACTTAATTTTTTCATTTTGTTTTTGTTGTTTGATTGTAAGCTCTTGTTATTTCTTTAATATATGGTTCTATACAACAAGACATAGGCTTTAATTGTCTAGCAAATAGATGTTTATAAATAGGTATGATAACGTTTATTTGGTCGTCTCTAGTTATCTTACTTTTATCTTTTATTTCAGTCCATTGGTTGTATTGTTCTTCTGTAAAACATCGAACAACAGGAAATTGAAAACGTATTTTGTTTAATTTTTCTTTTCTATTTTCGCATCCGCAGTCATCGAAAAGGGTTTCAACTACTTTCTTTATTCCTGTGGCTTTAGTAACTGATTCTACAACATCACCTAAACCAATATCTTTATTTTTTCTCTTTGCCATACTTATTTTTAAGTTTATCTAAAGCCTGTTTCTTTTTATACCTCAGAACGTGCCAAGGTACGTCTATTTCTTTTGCTAAAGCTCTAAGGCTTGAATTATGCGTTAATAATAAAACTTCCCTTTCTACAAAGTTAAGGTCTTTTATTAAATCTAAAGCCTCATTACGTTCATTTATGTTACTTTCGTTATTATCTTTAAAAATAGAATCGCATAAATTATCTGTAAATATATGCTTTTCTTTTTTCTTTTGATTTATAAAAATACTTTTTAACGTCAAATATACAAAACTTTTATTAACTTCTTTATCTTGATTAGATAATTTAATATACATTTCTTGCACAAGGTCATTAGCTAGGTGTTCACACTTACATATTTTTAAGGCGTAAGAGTACCAGAGATTGTTTTGTTTAGCTAATTCGTTTAACATAAACCAAAAATACTAAAATGGTTTTAATTTATCGATAATCTCGACAGTTTTCTTATGGTTATATCTTTCAGTTATTTTGTCTTGCCCTATAACTATAATTGAGAAATAAGTGTTGTCATCAAGATATTTAAAGATATGCAGGTATTTGTCATATTGATTTTTAGACCGCTCGATTAGAATAAGCCTAAAAGGGCGGTCTTTGTGGTGTTGAGTTGTTATCTGATTTAATGTCATTTATTTTTATGAATCTTACGAACAATACCCTCTAAAGACTTAGGGTCTTTCTGTAAGGCTTCTAAAATGTATGTTATAATTTCGAAGTATTCGATACCTAATTCTGAAATCTTATTGCACATTTTATAAAACGGCTTGTAAAGTTCGTCTACTGCCTTAGTATTATAATCTTCAGCCTTATCATAATCTCTTTCAGCTTTGATTAACTCCTTTATAGCTAGGTTTAATTTAGCCTTTAAATTATGCTTATATAGTGTTGTATATTTTATAGCCTCGTTTGAATTTAATGCTACTTGATTAGCTATAAGAGCGCAGCATATATTATTAATTGTTTTACTCATCAAAAGTAGGCTATTTGATTTTTTTTAATATATACTCTGTCTCCTGATGGATGTTCTGTTAAAGCTACATAATTAAAATTAAAAGCACGTATTAACTCAGAAACTTCTTTAGGTGTTTCTTTTACTGTAATAACACTTAGGTTATTCAATTCGATTGTTGTCATTTTCTATGTTTATTATTGTTTGAAATTCCTCTAAAGACCTTACTATATAGTAATTAAAACCTAAATTAGTAACAGCCCTTTGAAATCGTTTTTGTTTGTCTGATTGTTTTCCTGTTGGTGTCTTTACCTCTACGAATAAAACTTTTTTGTAATTAACGATTATTAAATCTGAAACTCCAGTTAATAAGCCTATAGACTTTTTTGTTAGTGTTTCTTTAAATGATTTACTTTCGTTTGGAACTGAGAAAATTAAATTTTTATCGTATAGGCAGTAATTGTTTCTATACCAAATTACTATCTCTTGTTGAATTTTCGATTCTGTTTTGTTCTTCATCTATTAAGTCTTCGATAAGTCTGCTAAAATTTACATCTCTATATCTTTTTTTTGATAAGGCTTTTCCGAGTTCGTGACTTTCGTTAAAAATTGTAATTGTTGTTATTTTTTTTTTCATATGTAAAAAATTAAGGTTATTAAAAATGATAAGAAAAAACCTGTTAAAAAAGCAAACAAAGTTATTTCTTTATAATCTTATTTTTGATAGTTTGTTATTAATCCGACAAAACTGCATAATAGCAGCAGTAATACTATTAGTTTTATAATCATTGTTCTAATTGTTTTAATACAAATATACAATAAATATTTAATATATAACTATTATTTATCAAAAACTTTAAATCTTTTTTTATTTTGATATATAAATCCTCTTTTGTAGCCCATTAACGTTATAAATTCTAAAGCATCGTTATAATCGGTTTTGTTGTGTAATACTCTAAAAGCATTTAATTTCTTAGCCTTGCATAACCTTACTAACTCACTATTAGTAGACTTCTTTATTAACTCCAAATTAACGATTATAGGTTTTTCTTTCTTTTTTATAGGAAATTTATATCCGCAACATTTACAACTCTTGGCAGTTGTTGGTATTAGAGCATAGCACTTAGGACATTCTTTAATAGGTTTGGCATCTTCTTTTTTTGTCCTTGTTGTTTCTTTTTCTAATTTCCAAGTTCGAGGACTCTCCCAAAAATCAAGCCTCTTTATATTATTACCAAAATCTAAAATAGTGAACTCTTTTTTTGTGTCCGTAACCCTAGAACCACGTCCGCACATCTGCAGGAATAAAGGTAGTGACGTTGTAGCCCTGTATAGTATTACAGTTTCTATGTCGGGTTGGTCAAATCCAGCGTTTAAGATACCACAATTTGAAAGTATGGCATTTGGTGTTTTATCAAACCACTCTAAAATCTCTTTACGCTCGTTTTTAGGCGTTTTGCCGTCGATATGTTTAGCATCATAGCCTTTGCTAACAAATTCATTAGTTACACGCTTAGAACTCTTTACATTCGACGAAAATATAATCGTCTTTGTGTTTTTTGTTAATCTCTCCCAGTTTGAAACAACTCCCTCATATGTTCTATTAGTTTCGTAATAATCGGCTACATCATAATCAATACCTTTCTTTTTTACACCTTTTAAATCTATTGGTATTCCATACGTTTTAGCCTCTGATAAATAGCCTAGCTCTATTAAATCTTTAGTGTCTACCGATTGCACAATGTCGGTATAAAACTCGTTTAGAGACGGTGTATTCTTACCTTTTCGATATGGTGTAGCCGTTGCACCTATTACAATAGTTTTTTCGTCTATTAATGGGAATACTTTCTCAAATGTTGTTAAATGCGCCTCGTCTATGACTATTAGCGTTTTACTCTTTATAAAATCTTGATAATCTCGTCTGTGAAACGTTTCTACCATTGAAATATGTAAATCCTTAGTTAAGTCAGGTTTTGAATTAGCCGTAATTAATTCAGGATTTAAACCAAACTTTGAAAATGTATTATTAGCTTGATTTAATAGTTCTGTTCTATGTGTGAATATTAAAGCCTTGCCACCTTTTTTAATATGGTTTGAAACTATGTAAGAAAATAAAACGGTCTTGCCGCCGCCAATTTATGTAGGCGCACATAAAACAACCTTTTTATTACCCTTTTGGATAGATTGCCTAAGTGCGCCTATTATTTTATTTTGGTAATCTCTTAATTTAATCACTTAGAATGAATTTAGTATTATTAATATCTATATACTCTATTTTACACTCTTTTACTAACCTAGAGATATAAGGCTGAGATACATTATTTGCTTTTGCATAGCTTGAAATAGTCATTAAGTTATATTTATTAACTAATAAGTCTATAAACGTCAACTCCTCTTGCATCGTAAAACTCCCGTTATTTAAGGCGTTTTTAAACCTTTGTATTTTTTCCGTCATAGGTTATATGTTATAATTACTGATAATAGGTGTT
>SPKZ01015609.1_pt1 | contig 21326 bp, 21 predicted proteins | sample 2456571 | NCBI WGS metagenome assembly SPKZ01 (sample SAMN11192286, study PRJNA482655) | marine metagenome | biome: ENVO:00000447; feature: ENVO:00000244|ENVO:00000211|ENVO:00000569|ENVO:00002023; material: ENVO:00002151; isolation source: ocean water from marine abyssalpelagic zone ... | reverse complement strand
CTTGCTATCCTATTATCTTTAACTTTTCTTTAATGTATTGATTGATTATCATTTCTAATAAATTCAAAGGGATAGAACCATTTTTTAATATTTCATCGTGAAATTCACGAAGATCAAATTGTTGGCCTAATGCTTTTTCTGCATCTAAGCGTAGTTTTTTAATGGTTAACTCACCTATTTTATATGACAGAGCTTGTCCCGGCCATGATATATATCTATCGATTTCTGTTTGGACATTATGTAATGATAATGCGGTATTATTGGTAAGATAGTTAATTGCCTGTTGCCTTGACCAACCTTGGCTATGAATACCTGTATCAACCACAAGACGACATGCTCGCCACATTTCATATGTTAAGCGGCCAAAATTATGATACGGGTCTTCATACATGCCGACTTCAACACCAAGGTACTCTGAGTAGAGTCCCCAACCTTCACCAAAGGCTGAAATATAGGTACGGTTTCTAAATTTAGGAACATTTTGCATTTCCTTGGCGATGGAGAGTTGTAAATGATGGCCCGGTACTGCTTCGTGTAAAGTAAGGGCGGTTAACACATATAAAGGGCGTTTGTCTAAGCGGTAAGTGTTGACCCAATAATTTCCGGCTTGATCGTCGCGACTTGGGCCAGAGTAACGGCCCGTGGTATATTTTGGTGCTATATTAGCGGGTACTTTAATAACTCCATAAGGTGTTCTTGGTAACGTTTTAAATAAAGAAGGTAGTTTGCCATCCATTAGTTTGGCAATATAGGAGGCTTCTTTTAATAGCTCCGTAGGGGTTTTAGCATAAAATTGTTGGTCATTTCGTAAAAATTCTATAAATGCGGTGAAGTCCCCGTCAAAATTAACTTGCTCGATAATCATCTCCATTTCAGCACGGATCCGAGTGACTTCTTTCAAGCCTTTTTCATGAACTTGTTTAGCGGATATGTTAATTGTAGTGTAATGTTCAATTCTATTTTGATAGTACTTATTACCATTAGGAAGTGAAGTTGCGGCAATATTATTACGTGCATTTGGTTGATAACGAGTAACCATATAATCATAGTATTTTTGATAAGCAGGCATCACATATTTACTGATTACTCTTTTAGCTTCTTGTTGAATACTTACTTGTTTTCCTAATGAAAGGTAAGTGGACATTTTTTTGAATGGTTGATAATAGTCACTCTTGCTTACATCTTCCTTAATATAGGCAAGAATAGATTGCTCAAATGCTTTAAGTACCACTTTAGGCTGAGTAATACCCTGTTTTATTCCTATATTCATCCAAGCTATTTGTTGGTCAAAATAACGAGGAATAGCACGTAATTTTGATAAATAATCATAGTAGTCTTGTTCAGATTTCAAATTTACTTGTTGGCGAATGTTGGCTATCCATATATGAAAACCTGACTCAGAGGTTAATGGCATGTAATGTTCTTTATTTTGGTAGCTGTCTAATTGGTTTTTCAAGGTATAGAGCAACACAGCACGATTGATTTGATTCGTTGCATTTAGCTTTTTGTTATTAATCTTGCTTAACGCCTGATATATATTGTCTAATTTTATGTTTTGTGATGCTAAAAAATTCGGTGATAAGTCCGGCAGTTTACCATTATTACCGCCTTCTTTAGGAGCGTTAAAAGGGCTGCTTTGTAAATAAAATTGATGATGGGTATTGATTAATTGTTGTAACTGTTGATCACTGCTACTGACAGTCAATTGCTCTGCAGGCATATAAGTGTGACTACAGCTTTGAAGAATAAAAAAACAAAAAAATGTGAATAGTTTCTTCATTGAATAAACTCATTGTATTGAAAATAATATTAAATTTAGTAGATATTTCTGTATATATACTAGAGAATAAAGCTTATAGGTACCAAAGAGTATCATTATAGCGTAATTATTATTAGGGGTGAATCGGTGAAAAATCATGATTCCATAAAGCAAGCAAACAAAATCATGATACTGGCAGTTGCCCAGCTGAACCAGTGGCTTTTGCCAGTGAATCCCATAAACTATGCTGTTAGCTATGAATACTGTAAAAATAAAAAACCAATTTTAACGGCCAGCATTAAGCGTTTATTATTGTCAGGTAAAATTATAGATAGCTTCTTTATGGAGCAGTTATATAAAGATCACTTATTAGAACAAAGTCAATTTCGCGATGAAATTATTACTGATCTTGCACAGTTATTTACTCAAATTCAAGATAACTGTCAGCAATCAACTTTTGGTGCTCAAAAATTTATTGAGCAATTAGACGATAACATTCCTGCATTAATGTCCCATGAAAAAGCCGATGTAAAAAGAGCAATCGCTAAGCTGCATCGTGCTTCAACTGCATTTAAAAATCAGCAACAACAATTAGTTGAACAATTACAACAGTCACAAATACAAACTAAAGCATTAGCAGATGAACTAGAAGAAGTTCGGAAAGAAATTTATTTAGACCCAGTTACTGGTTTATATAATCGCAAAGCCATGTCGAAGCATGTGGACGCTTGGCTTAGTGAAGATGCTGAAAGAGGCATTGCTGCCATTGTGATAAATGTTAATGATTTCGCTCAATTCAATGAGCGTTTTGGCGCCTTGATTGGTGATGTGATTTTATCAAAAATAGCGAAAAAAGTAGCTAGTTATGTTGATGATAGTGGCTTGCCAGTACGTTCAGCTAATGATGAGTTTATTGTTTTATTACCTGGTGTTGATAATGATATAGCGGATGAAATTGCTGAAAAAATAAAACAAGGCGTTGACAAAATTCGGTTTGTTAGTGTTCAGTCTGGCGTGCGATTACCCAAAATGAGCATTTCATATGGTACTAGTGAAATACAAAAAAAAGAGCCGCTGAACCAATTTATTAATAGGACTCGAAAAAACATGGAAAGCAGGACAACTTAGCGGGAAAAGCTTAGCTTTGTACCTTATCAAGTAGCTTTGCCAATGTTTCTAATTGATTCTCAGAAAAAACGTTAATGTTATGTTGTGTTAATAATTTGCTGGTCACGCCTTGTCCCACAACCTTGTTATTGGTAAATGAACCATCATAAATAATCATGCTACCGCATGAAGGGCTAGATTCTTTTAATAGCGCAAAACGAATATTATGTTGCTGACATAACGTTAGCGCTTGTTGTGCTCCTAGGTTGAATTGAGCGCTAACGTTTATGCCAGATTTGGTGATTATCTCGTTGGAATTATGTTGTATTTCTGCGGGCTCTCTTGGTACAGCTAGGCCTCCTGAAATTTCTGGACAAATACCTATAAAGCGATTTTGTTGCAGCCATAACTTTATTAATGGGTGCGCAAGCGTTACTACTTTACTGTTATAGCGAACATTATCACCGAGAAAACACCGGCTGATTAGTATCTTATCAAACATAGTTTTCGTTATTCTGCACGAGTAATTTAAATAAAGAGTGAGTTATTGCTATGCTGAGGGGATCTTGTGTATCAATCCAACAGGACTGACTGTAGTAATCAAAATTTATAATAAACTCGGTATCTAGCCACTGAAAACGAACATTTTCTAGGTCAGCGCCAATAACAATGTCTTTAATACATAGACTTGAAACATTACTAAGCAGCAATTGGCGGAGCTTAGTTATGTCTTCTTGAAACCAATGTTGCTCAAAAAGTACGGTAATTTGATTATTAACCAAGTTAATTGATTGTATTGCTATAGGTGACATTTATATTCCAATAAACAAGAAAAACAAGCCTAAATAATGACAAGTCATTAAAAAAAAGACAGTATTTAAAAGCTAAATGATCAGTATTTGATATTGATCATTATATTAAATCAAAAAAGCCACGACAGCAGAATTTATTTTACTTATACTTGATTTTGTCAATACAACAATAAATAGTTCTGATAGACAAAGAGAGAGACAATTACTATGAAAAAACTTACTCTTGCAATTGCTGCAACCGTAATGATGGCATCTCCTGTTTTCGCTGGTGATGCTGCTGCTGGTAAAGGAAAGTCAATGATGTGTAGTGCATGTCACGGTGCTGCTGGTATTTCTGCTGTTCCAACTTACCCTAACCTTGCGGGTCAAAAAGAAGCTTATCTTGTAAAGCAACTTAAAGACTTTAAATCAGGCAAACGTAATGATCCAACGATGAAAGGTATGGTTGCTTCATTAAAACCTGCTGATATGGCTGATTTAGCGGCTTATTACGCTAGCTTAAAGTAATAGCTGGCAGAAAAAGTTATTAGTTCTGAATTTTAAAAGCGCCATTTGGCGCTTTTTTAGTTTTTAATATGTTGTTTGATTAGTTGTAAAAAAGGTTGCCCATAACGAGATAATTTAACATCGCCAATACCACTAATCGCTAACATTTGTCGTGAGGTTTGTGGCAGTACTCGCGCTAATTCTGAGAGAGTGGCATCATTAAAAACAATAAATGGTGCAATATCTTCACCATCGGCAATATTTTTTCGTAGCTCTCGTAATTTGGCAAATAAAGCTCTATCGTAGGTTTTTTGCTGTTTGTTATTTTGCCAATAACTGGCTTTTTGTAAGCGTGGGGTCGCTAACATTAGTGGCTCTGTTGCTTTAAGTACGCTTCTCGATGCAGTGGTTAAGCAAAGAGTAGATTGTTGTTCAATATCTTGTTGTAAATAACCTAAATGAATTAGTTGTCCGATAATAGCAAACCAATACCCAGGCGTTTTGCCACTACCAATACCAAAGGTTGATACCTTATCATGATCTTGTTGCAATACTAGCTTCGTTTTTTCACCACGCAGTACGTCAATAACATGATTAATATCGCCTTGTTGTTTAATACGAAAAACGCAAGATAGCACCTTTTGTGCTGCTTCAGTCGCATCGAATTGGCTAGGGGGATCTAAGCAAATATCACAGTTACCACAGCCTTGCTCGGTATATTCAGCAAAATAGTTTAGTACCACTTGTCGCCGACAAGTCTGGGCATCTATAAAGGCACTCATGGCAGCAAATCGTTGCATTTCAACATTGACCCGTTGTGGATTATCACCTTCACTTATCCGTTTTTTAATACGGGCAATATCTTTATCAGCAACTAAAAATAATGCTTCAGCAGGCAAGCCATCACGACCCGCTCTACCTATTTCTTGATAATAAGACTCCAACGTTCTAGGTGGTTCAAAGTGGATGACATAACGAACGTTAGGCTTGTTAATTCCTAAACCAAAAGCGACAGTCGCGATTACAATTTGAATATTATCTTTGGTAAAACCTTCTTGTACTAGCGCGCGAATATCATTTTCTAAGCCGGCATGATAAGCCGCACAATTAATGCCGCAAGCGGCAAGGTATTTGGTTAACTTCTCTACTTGCCAACGGCTATTACAATAAATAATGCCAGAATCATCACCTTGTTTGCGCACGTAACCTAATACTTGCTTTTCGCCGTCGTATTTCTGTGCCAAGGTAAAACGTATATTAGGCCTGTCAAAGCTATCTAATTGAATGTAAGGGTTGTTAAGGGATAATTGCGTGAGAATGTCTTTACGTGTGGTGACATCTGCTGTGGCAGTTAGTGCCATCACAGGTACTTGTGGAAAGTATTGCTTTAAATAATGTAATTGAGTATAAGCAGGACGAAAATCATGACCCCACTGAGAGATACAATGAGCTTCATCTATAGCAAATAAACTTAAAGGCAGTTCGCTTAAACCTTGTAAAAAATAACGATTGGTTAAACGCTCAGGCGCAACATACAATAGTTTAATTTCGCCCTGTGATAGTTTTGAAAAAATATCCTTAATGGTTTCAGCATCTAAAGAAGAATTGATAAATGCAGCGGCAATACCTTGGTGGGTTAAATTATCAACTTGATCTTTCATTAAGGCGATGAGTGGTGACACAACAATAGTAATACCCGGCAGTAATATTGCGGGTAGTTGGTAACATAAAGACTTGCCGCCGCCAGTGGGCATTAACACCAATGAGTCTCTACCTTGCATTAAGCTTGTTATGATCTCTATTTGGCCAGAGCGGAAGCTGTCGTAACCAAAATAATGCTTTAAAGTATCAAGCAATAAGGTTTTATCATCAGCTGAGGCGGCTAAAGTGGTTGTTGCTGTATTCAACAGGTTAATCTTCAATAAGGGTCTAAAGCGTTATTTTACCTTAGACTTGTCATTAGCGTGATGATTTTTTAATTCTATTTTATTTGAATAGTGCTAATGTAGAATATTAGCACATTAGACCAGAGATAAATTAAATGAATAAAGAAGTTATGTGTCAACAATTGAGTGATTATTGGAATGATAATATGCCATTTAATCAGTTGCTTGGATTGAAAATAACTGAGTTTAATGCTCAAAAATCAGAGGTTAGATTTACTTGGCAAGATAAACTTATAGGTAACCCTATGCAAAAGATTTTACATGGCGGGGTAACCGCTTCTGCACTTGATTTAGCTGGTGGAACGGTAGCAGCGGCAAATATTATTGAACAGTTAACGGATATGACTCCTGAGACACTCAAGCAAAGCTTGAGTAAACTTGGCACTATTGATTTACGTACTGATTATTTGCGCCCAGGCAGAGGAGAAGAGTTTATTGTTACCGCGCACATTATTCGTAGTGGTAGTAAAGTAGCGGTTGCTCGCATGGAAATGCATAATGAACTTGGTGACCATATTGCCTTTGGTACCGGCACTTATATGGTTGGTTAGCATTAAATAAAAACGCAGTAGTTGGTGGTTTTAACAACTAGAAAAGATTACCTAGTTAGTGAATAGGTATAGGCTTAAAAAAAATAAATATTACTTAGTAATAAACTATCCTGAAAAATATCATAAGAGTTATTTTATTATGCATCAAGCAAATACTCCTATTCCACACCAACAATTATGTACAGTAACTCTATTGGGTAACTTAGTTGCTAAGCCTGATATTCGATACCGCACCAATCCTGTTTCAGCAGTAACTGAAATTATTCTAGCCACAAGTACTAAGTGGTTAGATAAAAAAAGTAATCAGCATAAAGAATGGACTAGCTATCATCATATTAAAGTCGAGGGTGATTTAGTCGAGCAAGCGCTGTTGACAGCAGATAAAGGTGATATTATTTTGGTGCAGGGCTACCTGAGTAATATGAAGCCAAGTAACAAGGAACTGCAAAGTCATGCTGGAATTGTACATGCCAGTTATATTCAAAAATTTAAGAAAGGTTACACTCAAACTGTTAATCAAATTTATTGTACTGGTCAAATAGCGTCAACTCCGAAGTTAATTAAAACACAAAATAATAAAAATTTGGCGCAAGTAAATATCACTATTAACCAAAGGGTATATGCTATTGACAAGCAGTGTTGGCAAAATATTTTAATTGAGCGAGAACTACATGCTTGGGGTAAACAGGCGGAATATATAGTAGAGCATGCCTTAATTGGCGATAGTGTCATGGTTGAAGGTAAATTGAGTTACTTAGCCTCGGCGAATAAAGCACAGTTCATTGATGCTAAAACATTACATTGCTTTAAAAGTTAGTGTTTGCTCTTGTTTGATAACACTATGTGCTTTACTCAGGTGATTACGAACATTTTTATGGTTAAAGCTTATGTTTAACGCGTCTGTTTATTCTACATAGGCATATTATTAAACTGCTATGATAATGAATATTGTGCTAAGGGATATGAATGAATTTTAAATGGTATTTAGGTAATTTCAATCACTTTATCAGTCGTATTTTTGTGCTAATTATTGGTGTTTTTACTTTGCAGCCTTTTGCTGCTTATAGTAATGAAGAGAGTTACCAATTAACAAAAATAGCACAATTGAAGCATCAATTAATTAATCAACCTAATTGGCAGCAATTAGTTACTAACCCTAGCAATAAACAGCAGCACTTTATTATTAGAGAGTCAGGACACGTTTACTTAGTTGATGGCGATGAAATCAAGCCACAAGCCATTTTAGATCTGAGTGTTTACCAGCAAACAGATTCGTCGTTGCTTAAATTAACGGCTATTGAACTACACCCTAACTTTTCTTTACGAGATCAGCTTGGCTATGGCACTTTTTATACGGCTCATATAGAAACTATTAATAAAAACAGTAAAACTAAACGGCTTCGAGAGCGAGGAGATGATCTTCAGCTTAGTTTCGATGCAGTAATAACTGAGTGGCAATTTAGCGCTGTTAATCATCAAGAGGTTGATGTTAATACCAAACGAGAAGTATTGCGCATTGGCGTACCTGATAACTTAATGGTGATTAAACAAATATCATTTAACCCTAATGTTAAATCGTGGAATGACAATTTTGGTTTGCTTTATGTTGGGTTAAATGGGGGCAACAAATGGCCACAGCCGCTATACTCAGGAGTGATTTTACGAATAGATCCCGCTAAATTTGGCTTGCGTAGCTTTACTGTCCCCAACAATAATCCTTATATGAAAAATAGCCAAATTAATGATGCGATTTATCTCTTGGGCGGGCAGGTAATTGAGCAATTTATTTGGCCTGATAAAAACAGCGAACATATTCTAGTTTCACATCAGTATAACAATAAATATTTACTGTCATTAACGGATAGTCGCAATGATTGGCGAGATTCTGCAGTTAAAAAAGTACTTTATCAAAGTGATGATGCTGTTCATGATATGTTGATCTATCAAGGACGCCAGTTGCCTTTGTTACGTTCTAAAGTATTATTATTACGTCAAAAAGATCAGCATTGGTCTGTTGATTCTTTAGCTTTTAATTTTTCGGATAATCAAAAAATTCGTGATGAGAAAAAGCCACAAGTAGAGTGGGAATTTACCTCACAACAATTACCCACTAATAGTCAATTACTCTTTAACCGTAATAACGATGGCGAGATATACCTTTTAGAAAAAACTATTAGTGTTTTATTTCGTTTAACGCAACAAACGTTAGCTAATGAAAGTTTTGTTATAGGTAGTGACAAAAACAACACTATTGAAAGACATTCATCCGATAATTATATTTTTATACTATTCATTATCCTGACACTAGTGTTATTTAGTATTATTTATTATTGGTTTAAACGTGGCGGCCATTCAGTTAAGACGATAGTGAGGCGACAATTTGCTGCCCTTGAGCTAAGTGAATCAGGCCAGAAAATAGGCTTGTATCACCGTCATCAAAGTAGTGCCGAGACGGTTATTGATATTGTGAATATTATTAGTAGTGAAATTAAGCTTAATGAGCAGAGTATCAGTGTTATTAATCCTCAACTTGATTATGGTTTTAATAATGATAAGGAACAAGATCTACGTACTATTTTTGCTAACGAAAAAGTAGATAAAATGGTCGATGGTAAAGTTCGACAAGTAAGTTTGCTACTGACCGATAAACACAAGAATAGCTATAGGGTTTGTTTATATATACGTAAGGGCAGTAATCGCATTACCAAAAAACCTTATGAGAAAGTTATTAATGAGGTCATTGATTGGTGTTGGTTTATTGGGGGTAAACTTAATGCCGACAACACAGATAAAAGAAAAGCAGTAGTATTGCCGATCGAAAAGGCAGAAAAAAAATCTAAAAAGAAGATCGCAATCTCATTACACCATCAGGCTGCAGCGATAAGACCAGTAATCCAAAAAAAGGTAAATGTTAGCAAGCCTTTATCAGCAGATGAAATATCTTCAACATTGAAAGTTGTCAATGAACATAGGCACTTAGCTAAACCAGTAGCTGAAAACAGTAGCGCAGCGCATAGCCAAGTATCTCAAAACGACACCATAAATACTGAGCTAGTTAATGCTTTAGAAAAATTGGTGAATTTGAAACAGCAAGGTTTTTTAACAAGGGATGAGTTTTCCAAAGCAAAAGATATGCTGTTAAAAAATTTATTTTAAAAATAATATATTAGTTACGAGTTACGAGTTACGAGTTACGAAAATCCCTTCGCCACTCGTAACTTTTATTGCGCTATTCTTACTTCAAGGTTAATAAATACTTAATTAAGTTTTGGTAATCTTGCTCAAAATCATTTTTGTCTAGCTCTTGGGTATTAATGCGATATTTACCATTAACAATAATGGTTGGTACACTTCTTAATGCGCCTTTTTTCGCCATGGTATCTTGATGTTTTTTCATTGATTTAGCTTTACTGCTAACGCTAAAGCTTTTCATTAATTTATCAAATTTATCACCGTCAGCGCCATTTAACACAAAAATATTACGGATGTCTTTTTCTGAGGTAATAACAGCTCGTTGTGTTTGAATATAGTTAAATACCGCACCGACTAATTTCTTATCCATACCTAATTGCTCAGCCACAACAACTGATTTAGTTAACATAGCTTGTATTTTAGGTGATGCTGCACGTAGAAAATCAACATGGTTACGCTCAAACTTTACGCCTTCAGGCAAGCCCTTTTTAACGGTTTCCATAAAAGGTTCAAAGCGTAAACAGTGAGGACAGTAAAAAGAAAAATATTCTCGTACTTCAGCTTTAGCTGAAACGGTTTCATTTACTTTAGTGTATTGTTTCCCTTCGGTATATTTTTCCGCACAAGCGGTGATAGAGAAGGCGAGAAGTGGCATTAACAATACCATAAATAATTGCTGCATTATCTTCATTCTTTTTTTCCTAGGTAATATTGAAATTTAAGTTTGCTAAATTCATTGCATAAAAAGTTAAGCGGATAATAAACTCAAGGGAGGTTGTTGTAAGGCAAACATTTGCTCTTTTAGCATTAATATTTGCTGCTCCCAATATTTCTCGGTGTTAAACCAAGGGAAGTTATGGGGAAAGGCAGGATCTTGCCAGCGCTTACACAACCAAGCCATATAATTTACTACGCGCATGGTTCTTAATGATTCTATCAAAACAAGCTGCTTAGATTCAAATGAAAAGAACTCTTCATAGCCCATTAATAGCGTGTCAATTTGTAACAATTGTTGTCGTCTATCCCCCGAAAGCATCATCCATAAGTCTTGAATGGCAGGCCCAGTGCGACAATCATCTAAATCTACAAAATGCGGCCCTTCATCTCGCCACAATATATTACCGGCGTGACAATCACCGTGTAAACGTATTTGCTGTTCAGGTTGGTATTGTTTAGCAGCTATTTCAATAACTTGTTCTAAAATAGTAAAAAATGCTAGTTGCAATGTATTAGGAACAAAATTACTTTCGCTAATGATATTATGTGCTTGGTAAAGCATTTCATCGACGTTAAAACTTGGTCTGTGTTGGAATGACTCGAGTGAAGATACCGCGTGGATACGACCAATAAAGCGTCCCATCCATTCAAGTTGCTCTAAATTGTCCACTTCAAATATTCGACCGCCGCGGCATGGAAATACCGCAAAGTGATAACCTTGATGCTCAAATAAACTTCTACCATCTATTTTTAATGGTGCGACTATTGGTAATTCACGTTCATCAAGTTCAAAGGAAAAGTCATGTTCTTCCTGAATTTGTGCTAATTGCCAGCGTTGTGGACGATAAAATTTAGTGACATATTTAATCAGGTTTTCATCATGAAATTGATAGACACGATTTTCATAACTGTTCAGCGGTAATAAACCGCTATCAACAGTAAAGCCTACGCTTTCTAAACCATCAATAATAGTGTCAGGTGATAACGATTTAAAATCAAATTGTGCCATTAGGATTCACTTAACGTTTATTGAAAAAACGGCTTTCATGTTCAATGCTAACGTCATCTTGCGGCGATACTTGCTCAACACTAAAAATGATATCAGTCATATAGCCCTTAAGCTCATATGGGTCAACAGAAATACTAATGGGTAAAGTATATACTGTTGCTGCTTTTACAAATACTTCTTGTTTACCATGCCATTGAGGTCTGTCTAAGCCTTTTATTGATAACTTATAAGTATTGTCAGTTTGCGACATGTTGAGGATTTTTAAGGTATATACGTTTTCAATATCGCCATTAAAATTCTCTTTCGCTAACTCTGTTCTATCACGAATAATGTCTAATGACAGGGGAACTCGGTTAACAATTTCTGATACCAACATAGTGCTCATTATCATTAACACGATAGCATAGCCTATTAATTTAGAGCGGATAAAGTGGACCTTTTTGCCGTCAAGTTCATGCTCCGTGGTGTAGCGAATTAAGCCTTGGTCGTATTTCATTTTACCCATTACGCTGGCGCAGGCATCAACACAAGAGCCACAGTTTATACATTCATATTGTAAGCCATTTCTAATATCTATCCCTGTAGGGCATACTTCAACACATAAATTACAATCGATACAGTCACCTAAATTCATGGCTTTATGATCTTGTTTACGACCACGAGCACCACGGTTTTCACCTCGGCCAGTGTCATAAGCAACCGTTAAGGTGTCTTTATCAAACATGGCTGATTGAAAACGTGCATAAGGGCACATATGCAAACATACCACTTCACGCATCCAGCCCGCGTTACCATAGGTAGCAAAAGTAAAAAAGGCTAAAATGGTCGCCATGGTAACTGAAGTATTCAAGGTCAATATATTAACGAACAGTTCACCCATAGGGGAAAAATAGCCAGCAAAAGTCATGGCGGTAAATAGTGAAAACAGCAACCAGCTGGCATGCTTAAGGGTTTTTTTCCATAATTTTTTGCCGTTCATTTTTTGTTGATCTAGCTTTCTACGTTGATTGGCGGTGCCTTCAATTTTTTCTTCAAACCAAATGAAAATAAAGGTCCATACAGTTTGTGGGCACATGTAGCCGCACCAGACACGACCTAAAAAGGTGGTAACGAAAAATAACAGAAAAGCACCAAAGATAAAAAGCCATGCTAACAGTGTTAAATCTTGTGGCCATAAAGTTAAACTCCACAAGGTAAAGCGTTGTTCGCTAATATCAAACAACACCGCCTGATGACCGTTAAACTGCAACCAAGGGAGAGCGGCAAAAAAGGCAAAATACACCAAATTCATCCGCTTTCTTAGTTTTTGAAAAAATCCTGAGTTTTTTCGTACATATATTTGATCGCCAGGTTTATAGCGTTCATGGCCATTTTTTGCAGGATGTATTTTTACATTTTTAACGGGTATTTTAACTGCACTTGTTGATGATGGTTTTTCGTTAGCGCTCACGATAAATCCTTAGAAGACAGAAGATGCTAATTAGTATTGAAAAAAGTATTATGTTATTATGATCAAATAGAATAACATAAATTAGAGCATACTAATATACGATATTTTATGACAAATTATACGAGATTTTATGAAAAATTTATTGATCTTAATCGTCGCAGCGGCATTGTTTTTACATTTTTATCCTCAACCAGAGGTAACTAAATTCTATGACGAGCAAAAAAAAATATTGCTAGATGGCTTTGCACAATTTAGCGATACCAAAGTACGTTTGAAAGCCGATAAAATATTTATTGATTTAAAACCCAAGTTAAAACAATTTTCAGCGGAAGAAATAAAGTATTTAAAAGAAATTACCTTATCTAGAGCAAATGTTAAAAGCTTTTTTGAAGAGTATTGTACCAATCAAAAACGAAGTATTATTTTTCACTCTACTAACCAAGCAGCAGTGTGTAAAACCATTAGTCAATACGAATCAATATTATAATTTAAGTGTCACTATTTACTTACTGCCAACCTTGTTATCTTCAAGGAATTTTAATTGAAAATTTAATTTTAGCTAATTAGTGGTAGTGTTAGCAAGCGAGCAGTTTTACTACTAGAAAGCTTAATCAATATAATGGCTAGCCAGTAAAAAGCCTAGTAAGTAATTTGGCAAAATTTTCAGCACTATTTTTCTCTTGTGCATGCTTACTATTTTTCACAACCCAGCAACCATTAACCATCACATCTTTAACAACATTTTGTTGGCTAGCAAAAATCATACTATCAAGTAAATGTTGATTACTATTAGCAAATAGTCGCGTCTGCTTGTCATCAAGTACCAGTAAGTCTGCTTGCTTACCTACCGCTAATGAACCCGTATTAGTGCTGGTACTCTGTGCACCACCGGCGGCAGCTTTTTGCCATAAATTTTGACCAACGGATGTTTGTTCATTAGTGGCAAGAATAGTTCGTTGTTTTTTTTGTAAACGTTGGCTATATTCTAGCCAACGTAATTCTTCAATTGGGCTGATTGATATGTGACTATCTGAGCCAATAGCAAAGGTACCGTTAAGCGCTAAAAACTCAGCGGTTGGAAAAATACCATCTCCTAAATTTGCTTCGGTAGTAGGGCAAATTCCGACAATCGCTTTACTGGCTACTATGGCTTGTTGCTCTTGTTCTGTTATATGAGTGGCATGAATTAAGCACCAGTGCTTATCTACCGCGATATTTTCTAGCAACCATTGTACGGGCGTTTTTTTGTAATGAGTAAGGCAGTCATCAACTTCTTGTTGCTGCTCAGCAATGTGAATATGTATAGGGGCATTTTCATCAAGTGCACGAATATGCTGCACTGCTATTCTTATCGACTCTTTATCAACAGCTCGTAGTGAATGAGGCGCTATGCCGACATTAGTATTTTGATATTGTTTACTAAGGGTAAAACAATCACTGACTAATTGATTAAATTGGGTCGTTGAGTTAATAAAGCGTTTTTGACCTTCATTCGGATTTTGTTGACCAAAGCCTGCATATTGATACAGCACAGGTAATATGGTTAAGCCGATACCAGCGTGTTTAGCCGCGGTAAAAATAGCTTGTGCCATGGTGGCTAATGTTGTGTTTTTATCAATGTTGGTGTACGTTTTTCCATCAACATCATGATGCAGATAATGAAACTCAGCAACGCGAGTATAGCCTTTTTTTAGCATCTCAATGTAAAGTTGGCTAGCGATAATTTGTGCATCATTATGATCAAGTCGTCTCAGAAATTTATACATGACTTTACGCCAAGTCCAAAAGCTATCTTGGCCTTCACTGCTTTGTTCACTAAAGCCAGCAAAAGCGCGTTGAAAGGCATGCGAATGACAATTAACCATGCCGGGAATGACAGTACCAGATAATTTTATTATCGCTTCTTCGGGGCTCGATATTTTTTTACTTGAGGTACTTTTACCTGGGGTAATAGCGGTAATAATGCCATTTTCAATAGTGAGGGTTTTATCAGTTGCCCAACCGTCACTGAGTAAAATATTTTCAGCATAATATTTCATTATCATCTTCTTTATTTTTCTTCAGCAAAATTAGCTAAACATTGCACCAAGCATTTTAACTGTTTTTTCACTTGCTCAGCTTTTTCTTTATTATAGTGGTTAGTAGGCTCGTCCATATAAGTATGTTGTGATAATTCAAGTTGTATCGCATGAATATTATTGCTTGGATCGCCATAAGTGCGAGTGATATAACCGCCTTTAAAACGTTGGTTATATACACTGCTGTAGGGAGTGAAATTAAGCTGTTGAATTTTTTCAAGCAACGCGGGTGAACAACTACTGCCATCGGCTGTGCCAAAATTAAAATCAGGCAGCATACCAGAGAAAAATCGAGGTACCTGTGACAATATTGAATGGGCATCAAGTAACACAACTTTACCGTGCTTTTGTTTCAGAGTAGCCAAAGTGTCAGCCAACGCTTGATGATATGGCTGCCAATAGTATTTAACGCGTTTGGTTATTTCTTGGTTTGACGGTTGTTGCCCGGCAATATAAAGTGCTGATAAATCAAAGGCAGTAGTCGGGCAAAGCTCGGTATTATTTGCACCTGCATATAAAGCTTTACCGGTAGGACTTCTATTTAAATCGATAACATAGCGACTATATTTTGGAGCGAGTACGTAAATCCCCATTGCTTGGGCAAAGTTGTACAACTTATCCATGTGCCAATCAGTGTCAGCAATATTGGTTGCACTTGATGTCATGATGTCAGCAATGTTGTTAGGAATATGCTGACCATTATGAGGCATGCTGATCAGCATGCCTCTATTACCTGAAGATAAGGAATAGGTTGAATTCATCACTAGCTCTTTTTATTGAACGACTTCATTTGTAATACTTGTTGTATATACAAGTTGGAGCATCAATTTATCATGTTGCACTAGCGATTAGCAAATATTTTAGCGAAAGATCAGCAGGCCCTATTTTCTATTTCACTAACTCGGCCGCTTTAAGTAATAACTCTTCATGTAAACGCACCTTGTAATGATACCAATTGAATTAATGAATGCACCTACTTAGCGAGAATTAAAAATCTTAGAGGCAAGGCCTTGATTGAAGAGAATGGTTATTCCCTTATCAAAATCAATAACGCTGCATATAAGCCTTTTAAACTTGCCCTACGGGAGTTTCATTATTTCAATTGGTATTGGGGTTCACATAATTAAATTGTACTAAACCATTATTATCAATAACGTAAATTGCTGATACGGGTAATACTAAACGTTTATTGCCAGCTTTATTTTTTTGCAGTGGGTTTTTTAACTCCATCGCAGCAATATATCTATCAGTTGCTTTTTGGCTGGCAAAATAAGCTAAACCAAATGCCTGACTTGTTACTGAATTAAAGTCAGTTAATAATTGAGAGTTGAGTTGATGTTTACTGATACTTTTTTGTAAATTTTGGGCGTTATCGGTGGAAATACCAATTAGTTGAAAGCCTAATTTAGCCAGTTTGTTTGCTGTTTTTTTAGTTGTACCATTTGGGTATTACAAAATGGGCACCAACCACCGCGGTAAAAAAATAAAATTGTTTTTTGTTATTTAACACTTGTCCTAACGATACTTTATTCCCTTTTGCCGTGGTGACTTTAATGGCGTTAGGTATTTGCTGTCCATTCATTAGCGGGCTTATCTGCTATGCTGATCCAGCGATTATTTTCGTTACTTGACTATTATTGGCTTGTGTTTACATACTAACAAATAAAATAAATAAGCTTGCTAACAAGATGGGTTTTGTTGTGGACACAATGTTTCCAAAAAGTGTGATAGATATTAATAATACCAATCAGACTAACTAAGTGATTTTTTAAAATGCTCTAAATATCCAATAACATCGTTGCTTTCATTCCCAATAGCCAGCTATTGCTCAATCAAGCGCTTTGTTCTTGAAAATTTATTCTCATTAAAATTTGAACCATTAATTAATCTGATTGGTATAAAAGACCAGAACAGCATAAAAAATTTCAATAAAAGCAGGTATATTCTTTTTGTTTCTTAATCTGTTTTTTCGATTAAAAGGATTGGTTTTAATCACTTTAAATGTTTTTTGTTTTAGTTAATAATAACCTCATCGCAATTAAGCAACATCAGTAACTTTTATAAATTAAGGAAATGATATGTCTACAAACAATAGTAAATTTGAAAATAAACAAGGTCAAAAAGTTCCAGCAGTAACATTCCCTATTCGTGAAAACAACGATTGGATCAGCCGTGATACTCAAGAAATATTTGCTGGAAAAACAGTAGTGGTTTTTTCTCTACCAGGTGCTTTTACGCCGACTTGCTCATCATCACATTTGCCTCGTTATAATGAATTAGCCAGTAAATTTGCTGCTAATGGTGTTGATGAAATATTATGTATTTCGGTTAATGACACCTTTGTTATGAACGCCTGGGCAGCCGATCAAGCCGCTGATAATATTAGCTTTATTCCTGATGGAAATGGTGACTTTACTAATGGTATGGGATTATTAGTCGAAAAAAATGACATAGGCTTTGGTAAGCGTAGCTGGCGCTATTCAATGTTAGTGAAAGATGGCGTCATTGAAAAAATGTTCATCGAAGCTGATTTACCCGGCGACCCATTTGAAGTCTCTGATGCTGATACTATGCTTAAGTTCATTAACCCAGAAGCGGTACAAACTACACAAGTTAGTTTATTTACTAAACCAGGTTGCCCACATTGTGCCAGAGCAAAAGATCTACTGGCACAACAAGGCTTGCAATACGAAGAGCTAACATTGGGAGAGGAAATTAGTATTTCAGCGATGAGAGCGATCACTAATGCTGATACGGTGCCGCAAATTTTTATTGATGGACAGCATATTGGTGGCGCTGATGAGTTAGCGAAACATTTTTCTTAATAACTAACACGTTTTATTTAATACGCTATCGGCACCTATTTTCACAACTTGTTTTTGAAGATAAGGTGCCTTTTTTGTTATAATCAAATTACTTTCCTTTCAGTGTTTAATTATTTTATGGATAACCAGCCTTACAACCCACTACATGGCGTCACTTTAAAAGCTATAGTTACCGAGCTTGAAGCCTATTTCGGTTTTGAAGCTTTAGGGCAACAAATTAACATTAATTGTTTTACCAAAGATCCCAGTATTAAATCTAGTTTGAAATTTCTTAGAAAAACCCCTTGGGCGCGTGAAAAAGTAGAGCAGCTTTATATTAAAAATAAACATCGTTTATCTAGTGAATCAACATAAAATAAAAACCTAGTCATAAATAAGCGATTAAATACTGGTATTAATTAGAAAAATAACCAATGATGTTGCTTATATTTTTATTTAAAGCGCAAATAAAACAACATGATTTCCCCTAACCATTATATTCTTACCTGGCAATGTCCAGATAATTCCGGTGTATTAGCAAAAGTATCGCAAAGTTTATTTGAACATGGTGCTTTTATTACCGAAACATCACAATATAGTGATCCCTATACCGAAAGTTTTTTTTCTCGTATTGCTTTTGATGATCGTAACTTAACGGTTTCTGCAAGCGAATTTATCGAAGCGCTAGATACATTAGCTAAACCGTTATCTATGGAATATAAACTACGCAATAAAGCGGATGTACCGAATGTGGTTATTGCCGTATCAAAGGACGATCATTGCTTAGTGTCATTGTTAACTAAGTGGAAATCAGGCGCTTTGCCAATAAATATTGTTGCAGTTATGTCAAATCATCAAGATTGTCAGGCTTTAGTTGATTGGCATGGTGTACCCTTTCATCATTTTCCGATAACGACTGAAACTAAAGCTGAGCAAGAAGCAAAAATATTAACGCTAATGAAAGAAACAAAAGCCGATTTATTAGTATTAGCCCGTTATATGCAAATTTTATCAGATGATTTATGCCAGCAATTATCAGGCCGCGCTATTAATATTCACCATTCATTTTTACCTAGTTTTAAAGGTGCTCGCCCCTATCATCAAGCGCATGCTCGAGGCGTTAAAGTTATTGGTGCAACGGCGCATTATGTGACTGCCAATTTAGATGAAGGCCCTATTATTGCGCAGGAAGTAAAACCAATAAATCATACTTTTACCATTGAGCAAATGGTGCATATGGGGCATGACTTAGAAGCAACGGCATTAAGTCACGCGGTAAGAATTCATGCTGAGCAACGGGTGTGTTTAAATGGTGATAAAACGGTAATACTGGCTTGATAGGTAAAGTATTACGGTTTTTCGTTGGTCTTGAGCTCATCGGCTAATCTTGAACTTATTCGTTCGCCCTGAGTTGGTAGAAGGGAGAGCATGACGTAAAAATATCTAGACAAACTTGTGTAGCGAATTACTGACATTGGTTAAAGGACTAAATACTGGGAAAATTAGAGAACAAAGCAGGGATGTGATTAAAGTTAGATCATACTCTGCATTACATTTATTTTTAAGGGAACAACCCTTAATAAAAAATGTGCCTTGATTATGAATCGCTCAGACTTACTGAAACGAGCACCTTCAAGTGGAACGGGTATATACTGCTGGCAACTTCTCTTTGATAACTTGAAACTATCAATTACTTTTTAGCTGTTAATGGCGTAAAATAGCGTCATTAATAGTTAAAAAAGTATAAGTTCATGTCTCGTTCAAAAAAATCTAGAAAACCTGGCTCTGCGCCCACAGCTAAACCTAAGTTAAGTAAAGTTGAATTAGCGAGTGTTGAAAAAAGGCTGCGTAAAAAAACCGGTAATAAACCCGGTAATCGTCAACAAGAAGCGATGTTAGTTCAAAAATATGAGCAACAATCTCCTCAGCATAAAGATCCTCGTATTGGTAGTAAAAAACCAATAGAACTAGGGGGCTCTGTGGTTCAAGCCAAGAATAAACCGGTTAAAGTCGCAAAAACTAAGCAAGATCCTATCGCGGCAATACGCGTAGTGAATACCGAGGAAGAACCAAACATTGCGCAAGAATTGGAAAATATTGAGGCAGACGAGCGTTTACAAACTATTTTAGCAAAGCAAGAAGAAGCGCTAGCCTTAACTGAGCAAGAAGTTGATTACTATAATGAGATGATGGAGCGCCATCAGCAATTAACGGAAAAGTTAGCTGAAGACGAGCAACCTGAAGAAGAATCAACTAGTGATGATGCTAATTCAGCAGAAGATTTATGGGACAAGTTAGATAATTCATCTTTGCCTGGTGATTTTGATAAATTCGAATAAGGCTTGCTAATATGGATGCTTACTGGCTTTATGCGATTATCTTCGCTGTGGTTATTATTGCCGCTTTATCTTTTTATGCGGGCAAATTGTTACAGCAACTGAAGAAACAAAAACAATTGCAACAGCAAGCTGAATGGGCTCGTCAGCAAGGACTTGCCTCTCATGATCATAAAGTACTTGCTAGCGTGCTGATTATTACCCGCGCGATGAAAGAAGAGCAATGTGATTTTAGTGAAGGTTGTTGGCGATTATCGGTGCTATTAACTTCGTTGAAAATGAGTGGCGAGCTAGCACTGCAATTTCCTGCTATATTTAAGCTATACAATGAAATTAAGCACCTTTCTATACTTGATGATCGCAAGCAGTTAGCTAAGTCGCAGCGTATGAAACAGGATTATCAACGGATAACTTTAGAAGCAAAATTACATGGTAATATTGTCAAAGATCTTGATCTACTTCAACAATACACGGTTGAAAGAATGAGTATACTAAAGGCGTAGCTTGATTTTTTATTCTGGTGCTCACTAATCGGAAATATACAATAATTAAGTTTCAGGTTCCCGGTTAATATACTTCGGGAATGACCCCTTACTTTTTGAGGTATATATTATGACAGAACAATTAAAAAAACAATTTACTAAAAGAATTGTTGAATTACAGCAACGTGTTAGTGCAATTCATCGCGATTTTGCTGATGGTCGAGATACTGACTGGTCAGAGCAGGCGGGTGAACGTGAAAATGAAGAAGTGCTCAACGCACTTGAATCAGAAGCCAAAATTGAAATACAGCATTTATCGAATGCCATCACCCGCATGGAAAATGGTAATTATGGTATTTGCCAAACTTGCGGCGACGAAATTGCACAGCAGCGACTGCAAGTGCAGCCTGCAGCACTAAACTGTATTCAATGTGCTGATTAGCGCGTTTATTCTCATTGAATACAGTAAATTTCTTTATTTAAAGGAAATTTTCCGCTATTAAAAATTGAAAGACTTGCGCTTAATCAATATCGCTAAATATTCGTTAGGTATAATGTTCACTAGTTATTTAAATGGTGCCTGAATTTAAGGTGTGA
>SPKZ01024397.1_pt1 | contig 21329 bp, 16 predicted proteins | sample 2456571 | NCBI WGS metagenome assembly SPKZ01 (sample SAMN11192286, study PRJNA482655) | marine metagenome | biome: ENVO:00000447; feature: ENVO:00000244|ENVO:00000211|ENVO:00000569|ENVO:00002023; material: ENVO:00002151; isolation source: ocean water from marine abyssalpelagic zone ... | reverse complement strand
TAAATATCTGATTATCAGATAAATATACGTATAATTAACGACAAAAACAATACAATTAGCTGATATTTAGATAGTTATGACTTAGATGCGTTTGCCCTGTAGCTGCGGTAATCTAATTAGGAGTTCTTAATAAAAACGATTACCTTCACAACAGTATTTAACCATAACATTTGGGCACGTATCTAGATAGTTATTAAATCATTATTTTTCAGTTCTACAGTTCATCACATTTTCAAATCATGAAACCACTTCTATTTAAAACTACTGTTATTCTATTTGCGCTTTTAAACACGCTGCCAACGCTAGCTCAAGAAAAAGAATTTGATTGGGTTAACATTTTCGGAAACGACACTCAGGAAGGAGTATATGACATGCAGATGGATAATTCTGGAAATATTTATTTATTCGGGAAGTATCTTGAACAAGTTGATTTTGACCCCGGAACAGAAGTATTCAATCTTACCTCGGCAGGTCTTGCTGACATGTTTGTCCTAAAACTTAATCGCAATGGAGATTTCATTTGGGCAACCTCCATAGGTGGTAGCGGTCTTGATAATGCAAGAGATATGGCAGTTGACAAGAAAGGTAACATTTACATTACAGGAACAGTTAGTGGAGAAATAACTTTCGATACAGATCCCTCTACAAGTTTCACAGGCCTTATAGATCGAGATATATTTGTGGCGAAACTGGATTCAAACGGAAATTTAATTTGGGTGTCCGCTATTCCTGGCGTAGGAGACAATAGTGCAATGTCGTTGACGATAGACGAACAAAATAATGTATATACGACAGGGCAATATGAGGGAAGCTTAGACTTTGATCCGTCAGAATTAACCTATACTCTAACATCGGCTGGAAACACAGACGGATTTATTCAAAAATTAGACTCAAACGGCAATTTTGTTTGGGCAACATCATTTGGTGGAACAGGTATTGATTTCGGAAAAGACATTATTTATGATGGGTTCGGAAACATTTATACAACCGGAAATTTTGCCAACACCGCATCTTTTGATCCCTTAGATTCGGAGTTTGATATTACATCAAATGGAGAATCAGATTCTTATACGCTTAAAGTAGACACATCAGGAACCGTAAAATGGGTTACAAGAGTTGGAGGAGCAAATAAGGACAAAGGAATATCTGTTAAGACCGATCTTTCAGGAAATGTTATTACTGCAGGAGACTTTGAAGTGACTGCTGATCTTGATCCTGGTGTAGAAGTTGAGCAAGTCAATTCAACCGCAACTACAGCTCATTTTATTCAAAAACTAGATTCAACGGGCAATTATATCTGGGGTCGATCCTTTGATGGTGGGTCTTCTTTTACCTCTTCTCATGTAGAAACAAATACCACTACTGACAACAACATACTGGTAACCGGAAACTATGCGGGCACGGTTGACTTCGATTTTGGTCTTGACTTATTGAATCTCATCTCTAATGGCGATAACGATATTTTTATTCAGCTCTTGGATTCGAATGGAAACTTAATTTGGGCACAGAGCATAGGTGGTATCGGTGCGGATTACGCCGCAGGAGTTGAAATGGATGAATCCGGTAATGTCTATCTAACTGGGGGATTCCAAGAACTCGTCGATTTTGATAATGGAGCAGGTATGTTTACAGAAGAATCTCAAGGAGATCACGATGTTTTCATTTTAAAGTTATCTCCTGTTAATGAACCTGTAGGAATTAAAACAAGTAATTCGCTTTCAAAAATTACAGTTTATCCCAATCCAACTAGAGGAGATTTTACTATCGATTTAAACGATAATCGAGAAAATGTTAACATTAATATATATGATTTGGCAGGAAGAGAAATTGGTACTTATGAAAATCTTTCAGGCAAGTCTTTCAAATTACATATTAACGAAAAAGCAGGGATCTATTTAGTAAGAGTAAGGTCAAATAAAGGCACCTATTCTCAAAAGATAATACTGATAGAGTATCAGTAAGAACCTTTCGCTTGGATACGGTATAAGACCGGTTGTAATGATCTAATTAAGACTGCCAAAAGCTTTTCTGGCTAAGTTTGTCCAAACGAACAGACTTCCTTTTACTCATTTTAAGCAAAAGTTTATTAAGTTCTTTAGAAGTCCCAAAGTTTTTAGGGTGACCAATTGCAACAACGGGCACATCATCCCCTTCTTTTAAAATATCTCTAAATCTGCGTTTTGCGGTATTCACCATAAAGCGCATCTCCTCAAAAGTTGCTCCTCCACAAAAATCAAACATCTTGGAGCCTCCTTTTACTTTAACCAATAACGATTTAGGCGTGCTCTTAGCAATTTCCGCTGCCACAGGCTTACCAGTACAACCTTTCGGGCCTTTGTAAGTTCGGCGAGCTAATTTTAACGCTCTGTAAATATTAGATCTAGCCGTTGTGAGGTTAGACGAAAAGATAGGCACTTCAATTACTTTACCATCCTCATTAGGCTCAACAACATTATCCGTTATTTTCCATTGAGATATTTTAAACGGTGCTCCTAAAAAATCACACTTAGTAATACCGTCATCAATTTTAATTCCGGGAGCAACAGTAGAATCATATTTGATCCCAACTTCTTCCATTGCTTTAATCACGTCTGCTTCTGGCTGAATACACCACGCTCCTGCTCTAAACGCCTGACATTTATATTCTGCCGACACAGGTTGAAGCATGTCCTCTAGTGTTTGCTTGCCTTTGGCAAAAAGCTCTTTAATCGACATTACTGGTCCACCTTCTTGGGCCGGAACCATAGATAATCTCCAGTAATCGTAGTTGAGTTCCCACTTCTGATCGCTTATAAATTTATAATCGAGCCATTGTGGGTGAAAATGAAGTTGCACGTCGTGCCCTCTTCTTATGGCGTCTTGTAGCTGATTTTTGATTAAGGTAGCAGGTAAATAACCTTCGGAGAAAGATCCTTTATCCTCTTCGGTTTTAAAAGCCCAATATTCGCAAACGTCAACAAAGAAAGTAACCCGAGAACCATAACGTTCACAGGTTCTCATAATTTCTTCGGCAGGATTTATTAAACAATGTTTAACAGAGCCTGTTCCATTTCCAAATACTTCGTAATCGGCTGTTAACAACAGAACCAATTTGCCTTTTGCCATCTTATTTCTCAATGCTTGTCTTCCTCAAAGAAAACAAATAATACATTACTTGATAAGGGATACTTAAAAAAAGAAAGAAAAAAACTGAACTATATCCACTCTTACTGTAATTCATCTTATCGATAACAGCGCCACAGACAGTCTCAACAAGCATTACCTCTGCCTGTTTCATCTCTTTTTTCCACTTATCAAAATTATCGCTCATTATCGGTTTATCTACATTCCCTTTCCAAGATTTTTCGTTTTCCTTCACCAAGTTGCTGTCTTTTTCATGATACGACAGCATATTATCTTCGAATTCGACTCCCAATTCGGCACACAACTTCTTTAAAGCAGATTCTGGTGAAACGAGCAAATCCTCATATCTGATTTCGTGGTACTTGTCGCCAAAGTATTTGGGACCATTCTTTAACCCTTTTGATACATGGTGTGCATAATCAAAAACGTGAGCAAAGAATGGATGTTTTTTGCCCCATTCTGTTTTCATCCTCGACATCACTACATCTCTCGGGTCTCTTATTATGTGAATTACGTGCGCATCAGGATAAGCTTCTTTGAGTTGCGCAATGTGATTCAAATTCATTGGGTCTTTGTCGCCAAAATGAATTTTATCCGACTTCGCTAAATACAAGCGCATCACTTCATTAAAAACGTCGATAAAGAAAGTTTTGCTGCTAAAATCAATTGATTCGTGCTCGATCTCTTTGGGATCAATTTCTAAACGTTTAAAATCTTCATCAGAATTTAACGTATCAATCAGCCAATCAAAATCAGGTGATTCAGTAATCGACTTACCCTTGAGTTGAGGGAAAATATAATTTCTTAAAAAATGAGATTCGGGGGCAAATGATATTTGTGTGTGTGCGTTGAGAATACTTTGTAGCAAAGTTGTTCCAGACCTTCCGGCTCCTACTATAAACAACTGTTTTGACATGAATAGAGTTAAATTTAGTAGTTGAGCATTAATCTATCTCCTCAAAATCTACATATTCCGCATCATTATCCTTCTTCGGCTCATCTCTTTTAGGCCTACTTTCTACACGTACATCGCCTTTTTTACGCTCAGGTTCTTCCTTAAAGCCCTGCTGATTTTGAAAACCTTTTTTTGCTGCTTTATTAATGAAAGACCTTAATAAGAATGGAGCAACAATTTTCCCTATAAAACGAAGAGCATAGTAAATTGCAACTATTATTAGAATAGTTCTAATTACATTCATCCTATTGGCTTAGATAAAGGTTTCTTTCGTTATAGATCTTTCTAAAGAAAGGATCTTTCAAATCGTCGATAAACTGAATCGCTTCACCAGTAGATTTCATCTCAGGTCCTAATTCCTTATTTACATTCGGGAATTTATCGAAAGAGAAAACTGGAATTTTAATTGCATAACCCTTCCTAACAGGCTTAAAATCAAAGTCGGCCACCTTTTTATCCCCTATCATTACCTGAGTTGCGTATTTTACATACGGCTCTTGGTAAGCCTTAGAAATAAACGGTACCGTTCTAGACGCTCTTGGATTTGCTTCGATGATATACACTTTATCGTCTTTAATAGCGAACTGAATATTTATCAATCCTACAGTCTTTAACTCTACAGCAATCCTTCTAGTATAATCTTCAATTTGCTCAATCACCAAATCCCCTAAATTGTAAGGAGGCAATACAGCGAACGAATCGCCCGAATGTATTCCTGCTGGTTCCAAATGCTGCATTATTCCAAGGATGTAAACATCTTTACCATCGCAAATTGCATCGGCTTCAGCTTCTATTGCTCCAGATAAAAAGTGATCTAATAAAATCTTGTTCCCTGGCATGTCTTTGAGAATATCAATAACATGGTGCTCCAAATCTTTTTCGTTGATTACAATTTTCATTTTTTGCCCGCCAAGTACATACGAAGGACGAACTAAAATTGGAAAACCTAAATCTTTACAAATAACCAATGCTTCTTGTGCATTTTCTACTACACCAAACTCAGGATAAGGAATTTCCATATTCTTAAGCAAGCTAGAAAAGCTCCCTCTATCCTCAGCTAAATCGAGTGCTGCAAAATCCGTTCCTATCACTTTGATACCGTATTTCTCTAACTTTCCCGCTAGTTTCAATGCAGTTTGTCCACCTAATTGAACAATAACCCCAATAGGATTTTCATGAAGAATAATATCATATATGTGCTCCCAGAAAACAGGTTCGAAATACAATTTATCAGCTGTGTCAAAATCCGTGGAAACAGTTTCAGGATTACAATTAATCATAATTGTTTCGTATCCCAATTCCTTTGCAGCAATTACTCCGTGTACACAACAGTAATCAAATTCAATCCCCTGTCCTATTCTATTAGGACCTGAGCCCAATACAATAATCTTTTTCTTATCGCTCGAAATCGATTCGTTCTCTTCTTCGAAAGTACTATAGAAATAAGGTGTAACCGCAGGAAACTCAGCAGCACAAGTATCAACAAGTTTGTATACGCGTTTTATACCCATCTCATTTCTCTTGTCGTAAACCTTACTTTCCATACAACCAAGCAAATGCGCAACCTGTCTGTCTGCATAACCTTTTTGTTTGGCTTCGTTCATCAAGTCTCTCCCAATTGTATCGATAGTGAACTTAGAAACCTCTAGCTCCATAGCCAACATTTCCTCAATCTGACTCAAGAACCAAGGGTCAATTCGAGTAATATTAAAAACCGTTTCATGCGGTATCCCCAATTTTAGTGCATCATACACATGGAATAACCTATTCCAACTAGCGTTGACAAGACTATCTAATAATTCATCTTGATTTCTTAGTTCTTTTCCATCAGCACCAAGTCCGTTTCGTCCTATTTCTAAAGATTGACATGCTTTTTGAAGTGCTTCTTGGAAACACCTTCCAATTCCCATTACCTCTCCAACAGATTTCATTTGGAGTCCTAACGTTCTATCAGAACCTTGGAATTTATCAAAGTTCCATCTAGGGATTTTAACGATAACGTAATCCAATGTAGGCTCAAAAAATGCCGAAGTACTTTTTGTAATCTGATTTTGAAGTTCGTCTAGGTTATAACCGATGGCTAATTTGGCAGCAATCTTTGCAATTGGGTAACCAGTGGCTTTAGATGCCAAAGCAGACGATCGAGAAACCCGAGGATTAATCTCAATCGCGATAATATCTTCATTTGCATCTGGGCTAACAGCAAACTGTACATTACAACCACCTGCAAAAGTTCCAATAGCTCTCATCATTTTGATCGCCATGTCGCGCATTCGTTGATATGTCTTATCAGACATTGTCATAGCTGGAGCAACGGTAATAGAATCACCAGTGTGAATCCCCATTGGATCAAAGTTCTCGATAGAACAAATGATAATTACATTGTCGTTTTGATCCCGAAGTAATTCTAGCTCATATTCTTTCCAACCGAGTAGTGCTTTGTCAATTAATACCTCATAAATTGGAGACGCGTGCAAACCACGAGTTAACAACTCATCAAAGTCTTCTTTTTTGTGAACAAATGCAGCACCCGTACCACCTAAAGTATAAGAAGGTCTAATTACTAAAGGGAATCCTAGTTTTTGAGCAATCTCTTTTCCTTCTAAAAACGATTTAGCAGTAGCCGACGGAGCCGAACCAACACCAATTTCGTCCATTAGTCCTCTAAACGCCTCTCTATTCTCTGTAATCTCTATGGCATCTATATCAACCCCAACAATTTTGATTCCTGCATCTTCCCAAATCCCAATTTTCTCACACTCAATACAAAGGTTTAATGCAGTTTGTCCACCCATAGTAGGCAATACAGCATCAATATTATGAACCGCAATAATTTCTTCGATCGACTCAACCGTTAACGGTTTTAAATATATATTATCCGCTACAACCTTGTCGGTCATAATGGTAGCTGGATTAGAGTTAATCAAAGTAACTTCAATTCCTTCTTCTCTTATAGAACGTGAGGCTTGCGAGCCTGCGTAATCAAATTCACACGCTTGACCAATTACGATTGGTCCACTTCCTATAATTAATAACGATTTTATCGAATTATCCTTCGGCATTCGGCAGCTGTTTTATTCTTAATAATGGCAGTAAAGATAGCAGATGAACATCGCAAATCATTTTGTTTTCAAAGCCACTTATTAACAAATTATTCAAAAAAAAAGGAGTGGTCAATTAAGACAACTCCCTTGTATTCAGTATTTTTATAACCTGAACGACTATTTATGTGTTCGTTCATCAGAAACAGTTAGTTTCTTTCTACCTTTTGCTCTTCTTCTAGCAATTACTGCACGTCCGTTTGCACTGCTCATCCTGTCACGGAATCCATGCTTATTCTTTCTTTTTCTTACTGAAGGTTGAAATGTTCTTTTCACGTTTCTTATTTATTTGGCCTGCAAAAATAGATGTTTTTTTATACAAAAAAGACTTTTCTTAGATATTATCTCTAATAAATCACCTGCACACTGAAATAGTACCTCTTTTACTTTAAATTCGCGTACGAAATCAATCTTATGGAGGAGAAAGAGAAGAAAATAAAGATTACAAAATCTTCATTTAAGAGGGCAGGAAGAATATTAAGATTCATTCAACCTTATAAATGGCAATATATAATAGGTATTGTAATCTTATTTATTGGGTCTGGGGTAATATTGCTCTTTCCTATGTTATTGGGGCAACTTGTTAATTCTGGTAACGGAGAATTATCCTCGAAAGATTTAAATACGATAGGATTTCAACTTATCGGTTTAATGGTAATTCAAGCGGTTTGCTCATTTTTACGAGTATCTCTATTTGTAAGTGCCACACAAAAAATGCTAGCCGATTTTAGAGGAGCCTTGTACACAAATATTATTCGCCTACCAATGCAATTTTTCTCGGACAGAAGAGTGGGCGAAATAAATAGCCGAATGGCATCGGATATTACGGAACTAGAAGAAGCTTTTACAATTACGGTTGCCGAGTTTGCACGACAGGTTATTATAATTGTTGGCGGCATTTCTTATTTGGCAATTACTTCTTTTAAGCTCACGGTACTTATGTTATCCATTGTGCCTATTGTTGCAATTGCAGCAGTTATATTCGGGAAGTTTATTCGCAAGCTTTCTAAAAGCAAACAAAACGAAACAGCCAATTCTAATGTTATTATAGAAGAAACTCTTCAAGGCATCGCAAATGTTAAATCGTTTGCCAACGAAATCTTCGAAATTGCTCGGTACAAAAAAAGCGTAGGCGAAATTAGAAGCATCGCAATGAGAGGTGGCATTTGGCGAGGTGGCTTTGCTGCTTTTATTATGTTCAGTTTATTCGGTTCTGTTATAGCTGTTATTTGGTATGCTGCCGTTCTTATAATGAATGGAGAATTAAACAATGGAAACATCATTGAGTTTATCGTATTCTCTGGCTTAATAGGGGGATCAATTGGAGGCTTGGCAGATAGATATGCACAAATTCAGAAGACGATTGGAGCTACAGAAAGCCTTTTAGATCTTTTAGATGAGGAGCATGAGGCAATTGAGATCAATGAGAAAAAGTCATTCAATTCTATTCAGGGAAACATCAAGTTTGCAGGAGTAAGCTTTAGGTACCCATCAAGAACTGAGATAAAGGTGATGGATAACGTTTCTTTTGAAATATCTCAAGGTCAGCAAGTAGCTATTGTTGGACCATCAGGTTCTGGAAAGTCTACTTTAATTTCGCTACTAATGCGTTTTTACGACCCTAACGAGGGCAGTATCCTTATAGACGACAAATCAACTAACTCCTACTCTCTTGATGAGCTAAGAGGCCAAATGGCGCTTGTACCGCAAGAGGTTATTTTGTTTGGCGGAACTATTAGAGAAAACATTGCTTACGGTAAACCTGATGCTGATGAAAACGAAATTAAACAGGCGGCAGACAAGGCGAATGCTCTTAATTTTATTAATACGTTCCCAGAAGGGTTCGATACGATTGTTGGTGAACGAGGTGTTCAACTTTCGGGCGGACAAAAACAAAGAATTGCTATAGCTAGAGCAGTATTGAAAAACCCTACTATTTTAATTTTAGATGAAGCTACTAGTTCATTGGATGCCGAATCGGAAGAGTTGGTTCAAAATGCGTTGGATAAGTTAATGGAGAATCGTACCACTTTTGTAATTGCGCACAGGTTGTCGACAATAAGAAATGCAAACAAGATATTGGTGATCGATGGAGGTCAATTGATTCAAGAAGGCACTCATGAAGAACTAATGACTAATAAGGATGGTAGGTATTACAATTTGAGTAAGCTGCAATTCAATCTGGTAAAAACGGAAGAGACTCTAAAATGAAAAGAATGATACGGATTTTCGTTTCTGGCGTAGAGATCTCCGGATAGTTTTGGAAGAACAAAACTTCCAAAGATGACGGGAATTAGAGGATTACTCTAATATTCATTCATAAAAACAAAATCCCAATTAATTTGTCCTTTAGGTCAAATACAACAAGATGACCGACTAATCGATAATGAATACTCCTCTTATGATTAAAAATGATTAAGCAAAGCACTAATGCTTTTTGCCTTGTCCTTTAGGTCAAGGAACAGAAAATTGCTATCTAAATCTTAATAGCAATTACCTTCTTAGTTTCGTAGTATTCTAGATCGTAGATTTCCTTTAGCTCCCACTCCATTATTTGAACATTACCTAGTTCATCCACCTCCTTTCCAAAATCGCCGCCTTTTAAATAGATAATCCCGTTGGGCACATCGTTTTTTCCACCCTTCTTGATTCTCTTTCGTACTAATTCAAAGAAATCGACAAGATTGGTAACAGCTCTCCCTAAAACATAATTGTAAGGAACTTTTATCTCTTCCGCCCTAATATGTTCGGCTGTTACGTTTGTTAAACCAAGCTTTTCCACCAGGTCTTTAACAACCTTAATTTTCTTTCCCGTGCCGTCAATTAAATGAAATGTACATTGAGGAAGTATTACAGCTAACGGCAATCCAGGGATTCCTCCGCCAGTGCCCACATCTAAAAAGCTCGTACCTTCAGCAAACTGACAGATTCTTGAAATGCTTAAGGCATGCAAAATATGTCGCTCGAATAATAAGTCGATATCCTTTCTAGATATCACATTAATTTGCTCGTTCCATTCTTTGTACAACTCCCCCATTCGTTCGAATGTAGAAATTTGCTCCGAAGATAATTCAGGATAATATTTTAGAAGTAGAGCAGCATTATCACTTAATGCCATATTGATAGTTAGATTTTCCCTTCCAGGTTTCGCATTATGTTTTGAAGAAATTCTCTCGCTCTAAATAGTTGAGCTTTCACTGTACCAAGAGGAATATCAAGTTGGTCAGAAATTTCCTCGTAAGAAAACTCGTTAAAATACCTTAATTCAATTAACTCTCTGTATCGAGGTTTTAACTTATGCACTACTTCGCGCATCATTAAAACCTTTTGCTTCTCAATAATTTTTTCTTCTGGATCAAGCGTTTCTGCTTTCAGGTCCATGCTCACCTCTCCACCTTCTTCGTTTTCTACCTTTCTATCGATAGACAACATAATCTGCTTTTTCTTTCTAATGAAATCAATACAGTTGTTAGATGCAATTTTAAACAACCAGGTACTAAAAGCGTAATCTGGCGTATACTGATGCAGTTTTTTAAACGCTTTCCCAAACGCTTCAATGGTTAAATCTTCCGCGTCATCACGGTTGTTTACCATTTTAAGCAACATAAAATATATAGAATCACGGTATCTATCCATGAGTTCTGCATATGCCTTTTGATCTTGCCTTTCAACTGCAGAACACACTAATGTGTAATCGTGATATGCCTTCTCAGACAACTTATGTTTTAAATCATCCATTTATTTCTATTGATATAAGATGCGATTAGACTAATTAATGGTGCAAATATTGCTAAAACTATATCGTACAATGACGAATTTAACAACAAATCACCCTCCCCCAAATTCTCAGAACATTTTTTTAATACAATGAACTGTAGTAAACCCCTCATTCCAAACAACAACAGTGCTGGTTTCCAATACCCTGACGACAATAACATGATCAGAAATAGTAACAAGAAAATCGAGGTACTAGCCCCCAATAATCCCAACAGCACTTTAAATCTCGTTTTATAATATCTTCCAGTAGAGAAATGACGCAATTTCTGAAACACGTATTGGCTTAGTGAAGACTCCGCTTTAGAAGTTGTCCAGCTATCCCTTCTCAATTCAATTTGAACATTAGAATTTGTGGCAATATCGTTAATCAACAAATCGTCGTCGCCAGATTGTAAATTCTTGTGTATTTCGAAAGCATTACTCGTTTTAAAAACTGATTTACGGTATGCTAAATTCCTGCCAACACCCATATAAGGCCTTCCTATTAATGCCAATGAAAAATATTGAAGTGCAGTATAAAAAGTCTCGAAACGGATTAATCCATTTAAAAAACCAGCCTCTTTTATATAAGGACTATATCCCAATACAATATCGGTTCCGAGATCAAAATGGCAAGTCATTCTATTGATCCAATTTTTAGAAGCAGGCACGCAATCAGCATCCGTAAGCAACAATATCTCATGTTTCGCTACTTCTACCCCCGCTAGTAAAGCACCTTTTTTCCCTGCAAAGCCTTCGAACTTATCTCCTCTTTTAACCGTTTTTAAATTCGCATAAGTTAAAGCCAGTTTCTCAATATAATTCCAAGTACCATCGGTAGAATTATCGTCAACTACAATCACTTCAAAATCTGGAAAATCTTGACTTAATATAACAGGAAGTGCTGATTTCAGGTTCTCTTCTTCATTTTTAGCACAAACAATTACCGAAACTGGTCCAGAAACAACAGTGTTGGTATTCACTTTATGTTTGGACACATTTAGGAATATGAACAAGTAGTAAAACACTTGAACACAAAAGGCAACGACGAATATTACGAATATTATTGTGATGGCTATGTGGTTATATAGTACAAATATAATCTCAAAGAATTTCTTATCAAATAAGAATAACTAATTTTGGCTAATAAAAAAAATTAAAACGCTTGAAGTTCTCTATCTCTCATCTTGATGCTAAGTCAAACGCAAGATCAGGTAAAATTGTTACCGATCATGGCACTATTTCTACACCTTTCTTTATGCCCGTTGGAACACTAGGGGGTGTTAAAGGTGTACACCATCGCGAAGTTTCTAATGATATCAAGGCTGACATTATGCTCAGCAATACATATCATCTCTACTTAAGACCAGGTTTAGAGGTAATAGAAAAAGCTGGCGGACTGCATAAATTTATCAATTGGGACAAACCAATGTTAACAGATAGCGGAGGTTATCAAGTTTATTCGTTGGCCGAAAGAAGAAAAATAACGAACGAAGGCGTAAAGTTTTCGTCGCACATTGATGGATCTAAACATTTGTTTACCCCAGAAAATGTAATCGATATTCAGCGCGTTATTGGCGCCAATCTTATTATGGCTTTCGACGAATGCACGCCCTACCCTTGCGATTACGAGTACGCTAAAAACTCCATGGAGATGACTCACCGTTGGTTGAAGCGTTGCATTGTTCAATTTAATAAAACAGAAAACAAATACGATTACAATCAAACTCTTTTACCCATTGTTCAAGGGAGTACTTACACCGATTTAAGAAAAATATCGGCAGAAACCATTGCTTCTCATGATTTACCGGGAAACGCAATTGGTGGACTTTCTGTGGGTGAACCTGCCGAAGAAATGTATGCTATGACGGAAATCGTTACCAATATTCTTCCAAAAGACAAACCAAGGTATTTAATGGGAGTTGGTACGCCTATCAATTTATTAGAAAATATCGCCTTAGGAATCGATATGTTCGATTGTGTGATGCCTACAAGAAATGGACGAAACGGAATGTTATTTACTTCACAAGGAGTAATTAACATAAAGAATAGAAAATGGAAAAATGATCATTCGCCTATTGATCCTGAAGACATTACTTATGTTGACTCTCAATACAGTAAAGCGTATTTACATCATTTAATCAACTCTAGAGAAATGCTTGGCGCGCAAATTGCATCAATCCATAATTTAGGATTCTATACAGAATTGATGAACAGAGCGAAAGAACAAATTGAAAACGACACGTTTTCTACTTGGAAAGACAAAATGGTTAAAGTGCTAGATTACAAGCTGTAGAAATGAAAAAGCTCGACATCTTTATTATTAAAAAGTTTCTCAGCACTTTCGTATTTAGCATCTGCATTTTTATTTCTATTGTTATCGTTTTTGATGTATCCGAAAAAATCGATGATTTCATTGAAAAAGACGTTCCCTTTAATGCAATTGTATTCGATTACTATTTAAATTTTATTCCCTATTTCATCAACATGTTTTCTCCGTTGGTGGTATTTATTTCTGTTATATTCTTCACCTCACGAATGGCCTCAAACACTGAGTTTATTGCATTTATGAGCGGAGGAGTTAGCTATAATAGAATCTTATTGCCCTATTTTATATGTGCTACTCTCCTGTGTGGAGTGTCCTATTACATGTCGGGGTATATTATTCCACGTGCCAACGAATCGAGGTTGCTTTTTCAACAAGAATACATAAAGGCTCGCTCCAACCCTAAATCCCTTGCCATTCACAAACGGCTAGATGAAGGAGTTTATGCTTATATAGGATGGTGGAATTTATCATTAGACAGAGGTATTAAATTCACTTTAGAAAAGTTTGAAGGACAAAAATTACGTTCTAAAATTTCTTCGGAATATTTAAAATGGGATACTACCAAAAACTTATGGACTTTAAAGAAATGGCAAAGAATTGAGATTTTAGAAGACAGAGAAATTATTACAAAAGGTTCATCTTTAGACACGGTTTTAGATATGCATCCCAGCGAATTTAGAAGGGTGGTTTCAGACAAAGATTTCATGAACAACACGGATTTAGCAGAATTTATCAAAACAGAAACAGAAAGGGGTTCTGAGCGACTCGAATTCTATAAAGTGGAACAATATAAAAGAAACGCTTTCCCGTTCTCTACATTAATTTTAACGCTAATGGGTGTTACTTTAGCTAGTAGAAAAACACGCGGCGGAACAGGCTTACACATTGGGTTTGGCTTGTTACTCAGTTTTTCCTACATCCTGTTAATGCAAGTATCTACTACCTTTGCTCTCTACAGCGACTCCCCCCCCCTCATTTCGGTTTGGGCTCCAAATATTCTGTACATGTTGTTGGGAATCTTCCTATACTTTAAGGCACAGAAATAAATCAGCCTTCCACCCAAACATAATCAGACTTAAAACGAGAAACATCTATTTCAGCATCTTGGGAAAATAAACCAAAGATAGCAGACCCAGTACCCGTCATAGAAGCATATACTGCACCTTGATTATACAATTCTGCTTTGATCTCTTTTAACCTAGGATGGCTTAAAAAAGCACCTGCTTCAAAATCGTTGGTTAAAAAATACTTCCATTTACTTACCGGTTCATCTAACTCTTTAGTTATCGAAAGCTGATTTCTGTCAGAATTTAGATTTCCAAAAGCTTCCGCTGTGCTTATGTGAATTTGAGGACATACCAATACAAACTTATAAGCAGTCAAATCAACATCGATGCTCTTAAGCTCCTCTCCTCGCCCTGTAGCGTAAGATGGGCTGTCATCAACAAAGAAAGGACAATCACTTCCCAATTCAAGCGCGTAATTAACAAGTGCTTGCTTAGAAATGTTCAGGTTATAGATTTCGTTCATTGCCAATAATGTTGCCGTTCCATCCGAAGATCCACCTCCTAAACCAGCTCCCATCGGAATTACTTTATGCAAATGCATACTGATGGGTGCAATATTAAAATCTCTTTTAAATAAATCGAATGCTTTTAAACAAAGATTACTACTGTCATCACCTTTTATTGGTAAGCCCGAAAAAGAAATTGAGATTTTACCTGATGGGTTGATTTCCATAACATCCTGCAACCCAATGGTATAAAAAATAGTCGACAAATTATGGTAGCCATCTGTACGACGATTTAAGATGTTGAGACCGAGGTTAATTTTTGCTTTGGGGAAAACTATCATGTTTGATTTTCAATCTTTATTACATTCTGTGATCTAAAATTATAACTTTGTAGCCTAACGGGAAACCGAACGTATAAAATTTATGGCTACACTTATAGAAATAGAGAAACCTTTACAGAAATTATTAGACCAATTAGACAAGGCGGAACACATTCAAAATGAGAGTGATGTAGATGTTTCTAAGACCATCAAAGATCTTAAAAAAAAGCTAAGAGAAAAGAGAAAAGAAATTTTTGAAAATCTAACTGCTTGGGAAAGGGTAATGGTATCCCGCCACCCCGACAGACCTTACACACTAGCTTACATCAATGCTATAACAGGTGGAGATTTTATCGAACTACACGGCGACAGAACGGTTAAAGACGACAAAGCAATGGTTGGCGGCTTAGGCAGTATAGATGGTCAATCCGTTATGTTTATTGGTCAGCAAAAAGGAATTAACACAAAAATGCGTCAGTACCGAAATTTCGGAATGGCCAACCCCGAAGGCTATAGAAAAGCATTGAGATTAATGAAATTGGCGGAGAAATTTAACATCCCTGTTATTTCCTTAATCGATACACCTGGTGCATTCCCAGGAGTAGAGGCAGAAGAAAGAGGACAAGGTGAAGCAATTGCCCGAAACTTAATGGAAATGGCTCAGCTTTCAGTTCCTATTATATGCATTATTATTGGTGAAGGAGCTTCTGGTGGAGCCTTAGGAATTGGCATTGGCGACAAAGTTTTAATGTTAGAAAACTCTTGGTACTCCGTAATATCTCCAGAAAACTGTTCGGCCATTTTGTGGAGAACATGGGAGTATAAAGAACAAGCTGCAGAAAGTCTGAAATTAACAGGCGAAGACATGCTTAAGAATAAATTAATCGACGGAATTATTAAAGAACCAATTGGTGGAGCGCATAACGATCCTGAAGAAACATTTAGAACAGTTAAGGAAGAAATATTGAAGCAATTGAAAAAATTAAAAGCAATTGAACCAGATAAATTGATTGAGAAAAGAATCAAGAAATTCTGTGCGATGGGAGTTACAAAATAATCTCATCTCTGTCACTTTTAGCTTTCAATTAACCCTTATTACATCTATAGCAGCACAAAGCAAAACGCCTATAACAAAGCATTCATAGGCATTTAAAAAACTTTTATCGCTTAAATAATCTTAATTTCTGTTAATAACCTGTGAACAGTCTGTTAACATGTTTGGGCTGCAAGCCGTAATTAAAATACATAACTTTGAACCAATATGAGCGAGCAAACATTTACAAAAAAGAAGAAAGCTGAGCCAGCCTTTCCACTTGAACATGGCAAGTTACCGCCTCAAGCAATTGAACTAGAAGAAGCTGTATTAGGAGCATTAATGTTAGAGAAAGATGCGTTAACAAGTGTTATCGATATTCTGCATCCAACATGTTTTTATAAGCAGCAAAACCAAAAGATATTTTCGGTAATCGAACTTCTTTTCCAGAACTCCGAGCCAATTGACATATTAACAGTAACCAATCAATTAAAGAAGGAAGGCGAACTTCAAATGGTTGGTGGTCCTTACTATATTTCGCAATTAACCAATCGTGTTGCATCTGCTTCTAACATTGAGTTTCACGCCAGAATAATACTTCAAAAATTTATTCAAAGAGAACTTATTAAAATTGCATCGGAAACCATCAGGCAATCGTACGAGGATTCTACAGATGTTTTTGATCTTTTAGATTACGTTGAAAAAGAACTGTTCGCAGTTGCTGAAGGGAATATCAGAAAAAACTTCGACGAGATTAAGGTTGTGCTGAATGAAGCCATTACCAATATTGAAAATGCAAGAGATCAAGAAGGTGGTATCTCTGGTGTTCCTTCTGGATTTACAGAATTAGATAGAATTACATCTGGATGGCAACCATCAGATTTAATTATTTGCGCAGCTCGTCCTGGTATGGGTAAAACAGCTTTTGTTTTATCAATGGCTCGAAACATTGCCGTACAATTTAAAATTCCGTTGGCGATCTTCTCCTTAGAGATGGCGTCTGTTCAATTAGTAAACAGACTGATTGCAAGTGAAACTGAAATTTCGATTGAGAAACTTAAGAAAGGAACTTTAGATAAGAGCGAATGGAATCATTTGAATGAGAAAATTACAAATTTAGCCGACGCTCCAATTTATATTGATGACACCCCTGCCCTATCGGTGTTCGAATTAAGAGCCAAAACAAGGCGATTAAAAGCTCAACACGATATCAAGTTTATTATCATTGATTACTTACAATTAATGACAGCAGGTGGGCAAAACAAAGGGAATCGTGAACAAGAAATTAGTACGATTTCAAGAAACTTAAAAACTATTGCCAAAGAATTAAACGTACCCATCATGGCACTTTCACAATTAAGTCGTGCTGTGGAAACGAGGGGCGGTGATAAAAAACCAATGCTTTCAGATTTACGGGAGTCTGGTGCCATTGAGCAAGATGCGGATATGGTAACGTTTATCTATCGACCAGAATACTATGGTTTGGATGAAGATGAAGAAGGAAGATCTAACCTTGGGATGGGTGAAATTATTATTGCCAAACACAGGAATGGAAGTTTAGGCAGTGTTAGGTTGAAATTTATCGCTCATCTTGCTAAATTTACTGATATGGAAGAAAATATCTTCGATGCCTCAGACGATCCTTTTTCTGATAATGTGCAAACATATACGATGGGATCAAGCATGAACGATGACGATGATGAGTTCGGAGAATAAAACTTCCTAATTCTCGTTTTCAATTTTAATGAAAAAATTAGTCCTTTTATTTAGCCTATTCGCACTTCTAACGTTTAACGCGTTGGCGAGTAAGATTCTGATTCCAATGGATTCAGATCAAAGTAACCACCTTAAGGCATACGGCATTGCGTTTTATTCTTTAGAAAAAAACAATCCCATTCAGTGGCTCCTCAATTACCGTGGAGGCAGTTTCCTTTTAGAAAACATCAAAGCAATTGAAGAGGAATGCATCATAAGAAATGTTTCCTACCAAATTATAGCAGATGTTCAGGCCGTAGCAATATTAAACGAAATAGCCGATCCTGAAGTAAACATGGATGCTGTTAAACTAGAGAAAGCACCTAAGGTTGCTGTATACTCACCTAAAAGCAAGTTGCCTTGGGATGATGCCGTAACATTGGTTTTAACCTACGCAGAGATCCCTTACGAGGTAATTTACGATGATGAAATAATTAAAGGCAGTCTTCCTTTATACGATTGGCTCCACTTGCATCACGAAGACTTTACTGGTCAATACGGTCGGTTTTATGGACGCTATCGCAATGCACCTTGGTATCAGGATCAAGTTAGAGAATTTGAAGCTACAGCAAAACGATTGGGATTTACCAAAGTGTCTAAATTGAAATTAGGAGTTGCTTTAAAAATCAGAGACTTTACAGCTGGTGGAGGCTTTCTATTTTCAATGTGTTCAGGAACCGACTCTTTCGATATCGCTTTAGCAGCACAAGAAACCGACATTTGCGATTATATGTTTGATGGTGATCCACCGAAAGCATCGATGCAATCGGATTTAGATTTTTCTAAAACATTTGCTTTCAAAGACTTCATACTAGAGAGAAACCCTATTCAATATGAGTTCTCATCAATAGATGCAACGCCAATTCACAACAGAACTCCAGAGGAGGTAGATTACTTTACGTTATTTGAATTCTCAGCCAAATGGGATTGGGTACCAACCATGTTAAACCAAAACCACGTAAGAGTAATTAAAGGTTTTATGGGTCAAACAACAGCTTACAACAAAAAGAACATTAAATCTAACGTGTTGATATTGGGTGAAAACAAAGGCTTAAATTCAGCTAAGTATATCCATGGAGAATTTGGCAACGGCACCTGGACATTCTATGGTGGGCACGATCCAGAAGATTACCAGCATTATGTAAATGACCCTCCTACCGATCTTAATTTACATCCCAACTCTCCTGCATACAGGTTAATTCTAAACAACGTTTTATTTCCTGCGGCTAAAAAGAAGAAGCAAAAAACCTGATATAGTTTATTTCAAAAGGAATTTAGAGTTGCTTTAATTTTTAAACAACCAGCTCAAACCGAATCTAATTACGCCTTTCATTACAGCATAATCTGGTGTAGAATAAAGAATTTCATCGCTGAACTTCCCATTAATGTTTTCGTATTTAAGAAACACCCTAGCCTGCTTTATTCTAAAACTCATAAAGTAATTCAAGTACAACTGATCTCCTGTAGAAACTCCATTTTGATAATAAAACTGGTTGGTAACAGGCATGTAACTATTCGAATAATAATCACTGATATAAACAGCTTCTACTCCTACTCTTAATTTCATCACATCTTTAAACACCATGTTCTCAAAATACAAGGTATGTCTAGTAACCAATTCAGGCAACCTTAAAACCTCATTACCGGTGTACTGATATTTCACTCTATTGTACAACCCAAATTTCCAAACCTTAAGCAATTTGGCAGCCGTTATTGAAGCGCAAGCAAAGTCGGAGGACAATTGCTTAGGAGCTGCCAAAGAGTCTAGATAAACATGGTTAGCCGTTATAGAATACTTAGCACTAAAATCTATTCCAAAAGGCACATTTTTAAAGTTTAAATCAACGCCATAACTGGCTACTTTTAAAAAGTCGTTGTCCCATTCAAAATGATTAGAGTAATACTTTTTATAAAACTCACTCGCTTCTCTTTTACCGTAGTAGGCCTCAATAATTATTTTATTCTTCGGCATTCCAAGAGAATCAGTTCCTAGGTTCTTCTGATAAGAAATCTGCCCTAGTAAATCTCCTTTGTTTGGCCCTTCAACAATATAGTAACCACCAAGATTTAAATCATATTTTGAACTTTCCGTTTCAAAAACCTTCGCATGAACAATATAATTATTCAAATATTCACGCTCATAATTTCTGTAGAGCGTAATGTATTGATGTTTGGCACCTATATCTACCCTATAGTTTCGCTTTTCCGATTTAGCAAATAACTTCAACAACGACAACGTAACTCCATTCTCAAAATAAGAAGCCTTGTTAGAGTCCAGCGTAAACGAAGAATCTGTTGGGTTAAAATATACAAGGGAATCTGTAGACGAACCAATTGATTGATCAGCATACATAAACCATTCTGTCCGTACATCCATCGTATGACTTAACCGTGCAAAGGGCGTAAACTTTTCGATAGTGATTGAATCGTTAAGTTTAACCTCGGATGTTTTACCTAGATTTAATCCATGAATTAAATGAACCCCATAGCTCCTTTTCTGAAAAGTGGCATCCTCTAATTTAACTGCTGATGAAAATTGTTTTACATCTTCTAGCTCCGAGAATCCATCAGTTGTTACCAAGCCACCACTCTCCTGGTTCTGAATATCATTAAATACAAAGTTTCCTTTAAATACATATCGATCTCTTTTCCCTTTATAAATAGTAGATGCGCCAACGTTCGTCATCTTTCCACCCTCTTGTAAATAATTCCCTTCAAAGCTTTCCCTGTTCATCATTACAGCAAAATTCCAATCACTTGTTACATTTTGCGTATGTACCATTTTAAAAGAATGCTGCTTACCTGTACCCGATGAAAAATTGAGACTTGTAAAAGGAGATTTGGTATCGAAATACTTAATGTTGTCATTTCTCAATTCGTTCTGGCGAAGTCCATTCATACCATAATCGAAACCCGCGGTTTTATTGTAGAAATAGGAAATAGGGCTGGCAGCTGTAGTAAGGCCTCTTAGATGAAGGTAATCCATTTTTAAGCCTAGGTTATCTCCTATATGGATATCGGTTAAAGAAGTGTCCTCTATGTATATGTCACGACTATTCTCATATTGGTAATACACAGCAATGTCATCGTATTTACCAGTAGCCGTGGAATCTTGTGCAGAAGCCGAGTGCCAGAACATAAATAAAATGATAGTAAGAAAAGCTTTTAAAATCAATCTCAGCATGCAATATTTGTTAGTGTTGCAAAATTAAAAATAATACTCTTTGCTTGGTCATTGGAGTTGGATGGTTTTACACATTTCGTTATAAAATAAGTTCCAAGATTGATACCAATAAAAAAACCCTGATAATCTTTCGACTATCAGGGTTTTTTAAAAAAGTGGCAACGACATACTCTCCCACCTGTTACAGTAGTACCATCTGCGCTAACGGGCTTAACTTCTCTGTTCGGAATGGTAAGAGGTGGTTCCCCGTTGCTATAATC
>SPKZ01017448.1_pt1 | contig 21331 bp, 20 predicted proteins | sample 2456571 | NCBI WGS metagenome assembly SPKZ01 (sample SAMN11192286, study PRJNA482655) | marine metagenome | biome: ENVO:00000447; feature: ENVO:00000244|ENVO:00000211|ENVO:00000569|ENVO:00002023; material: ENVO:00002151; isolation source: ocean water from marine abyssalpelagic zone ... | reverse complement strand
GTTGTCCTGGTGCCGGCTCCAACACAGTCAGGGCAGGGGCGCCGGTATCCACAAAGTAGGAGACCGAACCACTTTGCACCGAGCTGCCATCAGTAGCCAGACAGGTAGCCGTGATGCTAAATGGAATGCTCGCCGTATCCGGCGCTAAGGTTACGCCCGCAAAAGTCGCAACGCCGTCAGCCACTGTTGCCACTGCCGCGTTTGCGTCGTCATTGATCGTCAACGTGACAAGCTGTCCATCAGCAACGTTTGTCGCTACCGTAAACTCGACCTGAAGATCTTGGTCAGCCCCGTTGACGCGGTCGCCCGCCGGAGCCGCCTCACCGTTCAAGCTCGGGCGAGAGTCTGTAAGAAGCGGGGAAGCGATCGAACAGGTGGGAACACCGGGGCACACAACTTCAAACGAACGCGTTGCCGTGCATTCACCGACCGTCACTGTGATTTCCGTGGTGGCGTTGGGATCGAGAGAGATATCCGAGAACACCACCGCTGGGCCCGAAACTTCCGCGGTTCCGTTGGTCACGGGTTGTCCGTCGCCGGAGGTCAACGTGGCCGTTCCCGACCCCGCGCGAGTTGCAACGCCAATATCGATATTGAAGCCGTTGCTGCAATCGCCGTCCGCGTCATCACTAGGGGCTAGGGTCGACGCCGGCGTCAAGAACTGGACATCGCAGGAGTCAGCGCCGCCCTCTGCGCCATCCTCCGTGCCGGTATCGCTTCCGCCAGGGGTGACGCTACCGCCCGGCGAGCCGCTATCGCTGCACGCTACCAATGCCACTCCCATCGCCAACGCGACAGGTCCCCACAAGCTAAGTGACCGTCTCATCATATCGCTCTCTCCTCGAAATTTGGTTCTCAGTATACGATTCGTCAATAGCGTGTCTACACACGCCGAAGCGCGCCACCTGCGCTAACGGTCGCGGTGGAAAAACGCTGAATTGGGAATCGTCGTAAGCAAGATTATTGGTCTCGCGGGGACCCGGACAGGCCGGGCGGCGCACCAGTTTTGGTGGTGCCTCCCAAGATCTCCGCGTATTCCGAATACTAGCACGTCGAAAGTCATCTGCACGGGCCCCAATGCCGGATGAATGCCCCAACCAAACCGCGCAACTCAAGAGCGGGAGATTCAGCCCTGCACCAATCTGGCGAGTGCTAAAATCCACTTTCACCATGAACCGCTATTCGGCCCCCGCTCACGTCATCGGCGAGTCCCACAGCGGCGAAACCGTACTGCTGAATCTGAACACCGGCGTGTATTTTGGCCTCGATCCAGTGGGGTCGAGAGCGTGGGAGTTATTACTACAACATGGCGATTTGCCAGCGGTGGTTCGGGAAATGTCCAACGAGTTCGACGTCGACGAACCCACTCTCAACCGCGACCTTGAAGAATTGCTGGGCGACCTGACCCAGCGCGGATTGCTCCTGGACAACAAAACGCCATGAACCGGATAGCCACGCTCATCGCCCAATGCAAGCGCGCTTGGAAGTGGCCCTCAGAAAAAAAACTACAAGTCGCCAACGCCTATTTGGCCGTCTCTTTTGTTAGTGCATCTCTTGGACGCCGGCCGGTGCCCGATATCGCCCGCGCTCTGGGCGTACGATTGGCGGGCACCGATCCGTCCAACTCGCCGCCGCCTAGTCGCGCGGACGACTTCACCACGCCGCTGTGGACCGTAGACGCTGTGTATCGGCACTGGCCCGGAGACGCGAGCTGTCTGCGCCGCGCTCTCGTGCTCGGGCACTTGCTCCGTCAACACGCTCCCGAGTTACATCTGGGAGTCCGACACGCGGACGAGGGGCTCGAGGCCCACGCGTGGTTGACGGTCAACGGGACACCGCTGCTGCTGGCCACAGAGAACGAAGCGGGCGGCTCCGGTGACTACCGTCCCCTCTCGACCCTGAACCGTTAAACGCATGAGAACGTATCGCCTGTACGGGCTGAACATCGAATCCGAGCTGGAGCTGTGGGCGCCCTCGGTGGAGGGACGCGGGGAGCCGGACGTCAGGATGAGACTGGGGGAGCGCCGAGAAGTGCCGAACCTCGATCCCCCTGGTGTTTTGCTCGGACAGCTGAGCTTCCAAGGCGCCAAGGGCTACGCTGTAAGTCGGTCCGAAGCCGACTACCACATCCGGTTTTTTGGCAATTGCGACATCGTCATCAACCCGGGACTGGACCGCGCAATTTTTCATCTCGCGCCCGACGCGGACGAGCGTCTAGCCTCACTCTACGCTACCAGCAACGTGCTTTCTGTCCTGCTGGTGCTCCGGGGGCAGCACGTCCTGCATGCCAGTGCCGTCTGCCTCGACGGGGAAATTTTCGCATTTTCCGGACCCAGCGGTAGCGGCAAATCGACAACCGCCGCAGCGCTTCACCGCCGCGGCGCGAGCGTCGTCACTGACGACGCTCTCCGCTACACGCTCACCGACGATGAGGTCGAGTGCGCGCTGGGTTGCACGGAACTGCGGCTAAGGGAGAACGCCGTGGCCGCAGCATCTGCCGATCAGACCGAGCTCGTCGAGTCCGTCGACCAGCGCCTGGGGGTTCGTGCCCCGTGGTGGGAGCCCAGTTCCTACAGCCTCTCGGCCGTCATTTGCCCGGAATTCACTGAGGAGGGCCCCCTGGCGCTTGCCCCCCTGCAGGGGCGAGGCGCGCTCATCGCGCTCATCGCCTCGAACCGAATCAGCTGTTGGAACGACGCCAATTTGATGCAACAACAATTCAGCGCCACGGCCTCGTTGGCCCGTCGGGTGCCCGTGTACCGATTGAACGGCAGCTTCGACAGGCTGCTGACAAGTGCCGGACAAATCGAGCTGGAAACCTGCCTGCTAACCCTCAGCGACCGAAAGCCAACGCGGTGAGTGATCCCTACCCGTGTTCGGACTTCTTCGCCCTCCGGACGGCGGACCCCGACCAACGACGCGCCGTCGGCGATGCCATGACCACATCCCCCCGGTTCCGGGCGGTGTGGTCTCCTGCGGCGAGCTGGATCGCCGGTCTCGCTCCGCTTGGTGAAGTGGATGACGGCGTGTTCCGCGCCCGGGACAACTTGGTGATCCTGCAAGGCGCGAGCGCCCTTTTGACCACTGAAGAATCTCGCGGCGAAGACGCCGAGCGCCTAATCGCCTTCGGGCGCGATCGACCCGAAAAAATCGCGACCCTGCCTGGCGATTTCGCTTGGGTGCACTTCGCTGAGGACGGCAGCGCCAATCTCGTCCGCCCCTGCGGCGGGTATGTCCCGCTCTACGTCTATGAACACGGCGAGGTGTTAGCCGTCTCCACGCGCCTTGCGTATTTTCCGCGCTTCATCCCGGGGGACCATCACTTCGATCCGCTGGCCGTAGCATTGACCGTAACAGGCACGGGGGCCCGGCCCGCCGGCAGAGCCGAACTACGCCACAGTCGATGCATCCCCCGCGGGCACGTCGCTCATATCGGTCGGCGATCGAAAACCCAGCTGGTCCGCTATTGGCACCCCCGGCCGACGTCCGATGCCGAGCTGAGCCCCTTGAGTGCTGCAGAGCTGTCTCGGGAGCTACGAGAAATCCTGATCCAGAGTTTCTCGCGTGAACTGCCCGACAAACACCCCAGCTTGCTCTGGTTCAGTGGCGGCGTCGATTCATCGGCGCTGGCTGCAGTGCTGGCGCGGGACATCCAGCGCCCCTTCAGTACGCTGACGATTACGAGTGACAATCGCTCTTGGCGCGAGCATGAATTGCCGTTCATCGACGGGGCGCTGGCTCAACTCGACATCGGCAACGGACGGCGCACGCTCTTCGACGAGAGACTTCTCGCCTCCCCGGTTCTGCGGGGGAACAGCACGCTCTTCGGATTGCCCAACCCGGCAGCCCTGGCGAGCCTGGAGCTGCCATCGGACGAGCGCCCCCGGGTCGTGGTCAGCGGCGAGTTCGCCGACGAGGCGCAGGGCACGCTCCGAAGGCTGCAGGATTGGTGCTACGCGACGAGCCTTCCTCAAGCGCTCCGTCAGCCCAGGGACTGGCCCCTGGGGTTGCGCACTCCAAAGGCGTGGCTGTCTCATCAGCTGCGCCGGGCTGCTGGGTTCCCGCCCATCCATCTTCCCCACAAGCTTCACCGCACAATGTCGGCGGAGGTACATCAGGAATACAGCGACTATCGGGCAGACCGGGTTCGCTCCTTCAGGGACGACCGTAGCCCTCAGATGGGGTTGTACATGCGAGAGCAAAACGCCTCTTGGCCGGAAACCATGTGGGAGCGTCTCTCGGAGCACGACGTCCGGCTCTGCGCTCCATTTTTCTCCCGCGAAGCCCTAGAATTTGCCTACCGCTGCCCAATCCGCAAACTTCTCACGTCAACCAGCCGGCAGCTCATTCGGCCCGTGATGCGAGGACGTTTGCCAGAGAAAAACGTGATGCGAGTCGACAAGGGTCGCGGGTTCGGTGAATGTTATCGGGGGTCCTGGCAACCAAAGTACCCGCAGCTCCTCGAGGGCATTACCGAGCAGAAAACCTTGTTTTATGGGGCAGATTGCTCACTGGGAGAAGCCTTGATGTTAAGCATGCTCGATGAAGCCTGCGCCAACCTCCGACCGCTCCCGCCTACTCCCTGACCCAACGAATCCTGAAATGTCCCTTGATCTCCCCGCCCAGATGACCACAATTTACGTGAATTCATCCTTCCAAGGAATGCCAGTATGACCAATCCCCGCAAAAACGAAAAAGTAGCGGAGACCAACGACTCACCAGCCCGTCGCGCATATACGAAACCGCAGCTCACCGAGTTTGGGGATATCGCTGATATTACGCAGAGCGGACCGCAGTCACATACCTCCGAAATCCCTACCTTCACCAACAGCGGCTAGTCGCCGCGCGCGCCTTTCCTGGCGTGCTCGCCGCCCGAAGCTGCACAAAAGAAAAACGGCGCTCCTCAGAGCGCCGTTTTTGCGTAGAGTGACCTGACTAGCGATCAGGTGCCGGCCATGGCCCTCGCCTCTTCGGCGAAGTCCTTCTCCGGAGCCTTCTCGACACCTTCGCCACACTCGTAGCGTACCAACTCGGTCAGCGAGATTTTCGCTCCGAGCTCGGTCTCCAGAGCCTCGCGTAGTTTGTCGACGGTATTATCGCCGTCCACAACGCTCTGTTGTTCCAGCAAGCAAATTTCACGCATCCACTTGTTGAGCTTGCCTTCGATGATTTTCGGGCGGACCGCTTCGGGCTTGCCCTCTTCCTCAAGCTGCTCATTGAAGAACTTAGACTTCTTTGCCTTGGCGGCGTCGTCAATTTGGGAGCGGTGCACATACAGCGGGCCCATCGCCGCGATCTGCATGGCGCAATCGTCGACAAACTTCTTGAACGACAGCTCGCCGCTCACGTCCTTCGACGTTTTTACGCCTAGTAACGCCGCGATCTTGCCACCCATGTGCACGTAGGAGTGCACGATGCCGGCTTCTACGCGAAGGCGTGACCAGCGTCGCACGGTGATGTTCTCTCCGAGCTTGCCCACAAGAGCTTTGCGCGTATCTTCGACAGTGGCGTCGGAGCCCGGGTAGGTCATCGCGCCGATGTCCGCGCCGTCGTCGGCGACCGCTGCAACCGTCAGAATATCCGCGGCGAATTTCTTGAAGTCGTCGTTTCGAGCCGCGAAGTCCGTCTGGATGTTGACTTCGACAATGACAGCCGACTTGGCGTCCGCTGCCGACTCGGTCGCAACAACGCCCTCGCTGGCGGCAGCTCCTGCTCGTTTGGCACTCTTGACGAGGCCCTTCTTGAGGATCAACTCAACGGCTTTTTCAATATCGCCGTCAGCCTCTACGAGAGACTTTTTGCAATCCGACATTCCTGCCTGAGTGCGCTCACGCAGTTCCTTGACCTGCGCCATGCTAACTGTAGCCATGATCTTTGCCTTTGCTATTGCAGAGAAAGAGAGAGGGGGCAGCCTTACGCCGCCCCCGCTAGCTCTTCTTATGGGTGGGTAAATATCGGCCCTAGGAGGGGCGTCGGTTTTGGTACACGACCGGTGCGGGGCCGCTGGCCTCACGCCCGCCGCCTGAAGCCTTGGCCTCGCGCTCACGACCCGCTTGCATATCCTTGCGGCGAGAAGTGCCATGCACACAGGCGTCCGCGAGGGCGCTGGTGAGCAGACGAATGGAACGGATGGCGTCGTCGTTACCGGGGATCGGGTAGTCGATCATGCCCGGGTCACAGTTGGAGTCGCTGATGGCGATGATCGGAACGCCCAACTTACGAGCTTCCGCCATGGCGATCTGCTCCTGGGGCGGGTCGATGACGAAGATAGCCTGGGGCAAAGAGCCCATGCCCTTCACGCCGCCGATATGTTTCTCCAAACGTGCGCGCTCGCGATCCAGCTGAGAGATTTCCTTCTTGCGGAGCTGCTGATGAGTTCCGTCCTCAGCCATACGCTCGAGAGTACGAAGACGCTCCAGGCCGACCTTGATGGTGCGGAAGTTGGTGAGCGTGCCACCGAGCCAACGGTTGATTACGTAGTACTGACCGGCACGCATGGCCTCGTCCCGTACGATGTCCTGAGCCTGGCGCTTGGTTCCGACGAACATGATGTGTCCGCCCTTGGCGACAACGCTGGTCGCAAAAGAGAAAGCCTGCTTGAAGAGCGTGACCGTCTGGTCAAGATCGATGATGTGGATGCCGTTGCGCGCGCCGTAAATGTATGGGCGCATCTTGGGATTCCAGCGCTTGGTCTGGTGACCGAAGTGAACGCCAGCGTCAAAGAGATCGCGAACAGTTAGCGGCTGTTCTGGATCGCAAAGTGCAACGGTGCGTTGTTCGGGGGGCGGAGCCGCTGCGGGAGCGGGACTGGGTTCGGGAGTGGTCGGTTCTGTCATGGCGCTTTCCTTCTCGGTTGTGCATCCGTTCTGCCGACTGACCAACCCCCCTACAGAAAAATTTCTGAAGAAGGCACCGGGCCAGCTCGTTCGCGCGCAGAACGTGTATTTTGGTTGGGGCGGCGGAACATATCAGGGTGCGCCCATCTGTAAAGTGGTCAACGCCACAAGCTGAAACAAGAGGTGCAGAATTGCGGCCTACAGGCTGCTTCCTGCCTAAGCGACACGGGCCGACCTACAGGCCGGAAGCGGGCATCTCCGGCATCATGCCCCGTTTCCCGGGCCGATCCGCGGCTCGCGGTGACGACACCGGCGCAGAAGCCGGGGACTTCCTCGGAGGCTTCGTCGAAATACGTCGGTGCGCAGGTGATAGCGCTCGGGGAGCCGGCTGAGCCGCAGCCAGAGCTGGCGTCGGGATTGGCGTCGAATCGGGAGCGCTCGCGACACTTGCTTTCGGCGTCAGCGGAACCCCCCTAAGGACTGCCGATTTTATCGGAGTGGCGGGCGGAATCACCATTTCGGTGATCGCAGCTTCCCGGAGCCAGCTGCCCGCGCTGTCGATCGGCGCGGGCGTCAGGACAGCTTCAGGACCCGCAGGGCGAACCATCTCCGGCGGCGCGGGAGTCACGTCTACTACCGGCGGTGGGTCCTCATCGGCGGACAGTCGCCACCAAACGCCGAGCCCCACGACGAGTAGGGCACCCAGGACCAACCATCGGGATGGCGGCGAGTTCATCGGTATCGCCGACGATGGGGTCATCAGATCTGCGGTGAGCGGGACCCGCTGCCCGGCCGGTGATGCGGTGTGAGTGTCCGCCACCTCGGTAGATGGATCCGGAGCGTCGACGCTGGCGATCGGTAGCTTCTCGGTACCGCGCTCGTTAGCCTCCGGTGCAGGGCTGGTCATGTGGCCCACCGGCAGCGTACCCCCAACGACCGCTGGCAAAGTGTGGGAAGTGGTCGGTGGACTCGAGGCAGCGGAGTAGCCCTCGGCTCGATCCCCCCGCGGAAGCACGGGGCCCGCCTTGCTCCACCCGGGGGTTTCAACAGCGCCAGCCTGGGGGCTATCGATACGAGTTACCGGCTCATCCGAACGCGGTACCTGAGCCCACTGAGGATCCTCGGAATAGTCCGTCAACATGCGCTTCAATCGGCCGGATACGTTGCCTGCGGACGGGGGACGGTCATCCGGCTTCTTCGCAAGCAGCTCAGCCACCAGTTGCTCCACATCGCCGGGCACTCCCGGGAGCCGTTCTGATAGCCGAGCCGGTTGCTGACTGAGTTGGGCGAGCACCATATCGTTGGCGTCCGTACTGCCAAAGGGGCCCACCCCCGCCAGGAGTTCGAAGAGGATCAGTCCCAACGCATAAAGGTCTGTCCGCCCGTCAAGAGCGCCGCCCGACGCCTGTTCCGGCGACATGTAGCGCGGGGTTCCGACCGCCAGTCCCTTGCCGGTGATCGACTCGGCGGCTTGGTCCCGAACCTTGGCCACACCGAAGTCCAGAAGGACAGCTCCGCGACCTTTCACGAGCAAGATATTCGCCGGTTTCACATCCCGGTGCACGACCCCGATCGCATGCGCGGCGCCCAAACCATCCGCGATCTGAGCGGCGATTTCCAAGGACTGGCGAACCGGGATTCGGCGGTGCTGTGCAATCAGGCCTCCAAGAGTCTGCCCGTTCAACCGCTCCATGACGAAGTAGGGCACCCCGTCGTCGGTTTCGCCGGCGTCCGTCACGGTGACGATATGGGCGTGCTCGAGCTGACCGAGCGCTCGCCACTCGGTGCGCAAGCGTTGAACCAGGTCCGCCCGGCGTCCCAATTCCCGCTGGAGCGCCTTCAGAACGAAGCATTTTCCGAGCTCCAAGTGCTCGACCTCGTAAACGGAACCCATGCCGCCACGCCCGATCAGCGTCACCACTCGATACTTCGTGCCCGGAACTAGCTGCCCGTCTGAAAACTCGTCTATCGCGCCCATTTCCTCGGTTCCTTACCTACCCTAATTGTCCCCCGCTCGTCAGTCGAGCCTGCTCCCCCCCTCTCGTCGCGAACCCGACGCCAGTTGCGGAAAATTCGCACCTGACGCAGCCCCCAGGCGCAACAAGGCGTTGCACCCCAGGGGCGAGCGACTACCCTCGCGCCATCTCATGGCCATCACTGACGAAGACGTACTTCACGTGGCAAAACTCGCGCGACTCGCTCTCGACCGCGACGAGCTCCAGAGCATGACCACGGAACTCCGACAAATCCTCGGGCATATCGCGGAGCTGACTGAGGTCAACACCGACAGCGTAGAGGCGACCGCCCACCTTGCCGTGCTGCAAATGCCCACGCGCCCGGACGCCCCCCACGCCCAGCTGTCACCCGAAACGGCACTGAGCGAATCCCCCCGAGCGACACCTGAAGGTTTTGCTGTCCCTGGATTTGTGAGCGACCCATGAGCGATTCATTGGACCTCCCCATCAGTAAGATCGCCGACGACGTCCGATCCGGAACACTTTGTGCTGCCGATCTTTGCCGGGACAGTCTCGCTCGCATAGCTGCTGGTGCCGATCTCAATGCTGTCTTGACGGCGTCCGCGACAAGCAGCACGGCCGCAGCCGAGCTCATTGATAAACGACGCTCCCAAGGCGAGGGCCTTGGCAAATTGGCCGGCGTGCCCATCGCGGTGAAAGACGCTCTGTGCACGATAGACGCCCCCACGACGTCCGCATCCAAGATCCTCACCCGAGTCGATGCGAGCGGAGTTGCCGGCAGTACGCCAGAGCACGGATGGCGACCGCCCTACGACGCGACGGTGGTCGCGCGGCTTCGTGCTGCCGACGCCATCATCATAGGGAAGACCAACATGGACGAATTTGCCATGGGCTCCTCCAATGAAAATAGCGCCTTCGGAAGTGTCAAGAACCCGTGGGACCCGGCTCGCATCCCCGGGGGCAGCAGCGGCGGCAGCGCCGTGTCAGTCGCTGCCCGCTTGGCACCTGGAGCGCTCGGCAGCGATACGGGTGGTTCCATCCGCCAACCTGCCGCCCTCTGCGGAGTCGTCGGCGTCAAGCCAAGTTACGGTAGGGTCTCCCGCTTCGGCCTCGTCGCCTTCGCCTCCAGCCTCGATCAAGTGGGGCCGATGACGCCAGATGTTCGCAGCTCCGCGCGTTTGCTCGAAGTCATCGCCGGTCACGACCCCGCCGATTCTACGAGTAGCCGACTGCCGGTAGGCAATTACGAAGCCGCCTGCGATCAAGACGTCAGCGGCCTCAAGCTAGGCATGCCCGCTGAGTACTTCGCAGACGGCATTCGTGACGACGTCAAAGCCTGCGTGTTGGCGAGCATTGACCGCCTCAAGGACGCCGGAGCCTCCGTGGTCCCGGTCGACATGCCCCACACGCGTTACGGGGTGGGCACCTACTACGTCGTCGCCACCGCCGAGGCCTCCGCCAACTTGGCGCGTTTCGATGGTGTGCGCTTCGGACTGCGAGTAGAGGCACCGAAGAGCGATCTCGAACAGATGTATCAAGCCACGCGACAAGCCGGCTTCGGTCCCGAGGTCAAGCGACGCATCATGCTCGGCACCTACGTTTTGAGCGCGGGTTACTACGACGCCTACTACATCAAGGCGCAGAAGGTTCGCACCTTGATCGCTCGCGACTTCGACCGCGCTTTCGAGAAGGTCGACGCCCTGGTCACTCCTGTCACGCCTCACGCAGCATTTCGATTTGGCGCCCGCTCAACGGATCCCCTCGCCATGTACATGGAAGATGTCTACACCCTCCCCGCCAGTCTCGCGGGCGTCTGTGGCATCTCAGTCCCCTGTGGCACCGTGACGCCGGACGACGGCGACCGGCCCATGCCCATCGGGCTGCAAATCCTCGCTCCCGCTTTCGAGGAAGAACGCATGTTCCGCCTCGCCGCCGGCGCGGAAGCGACCAGCTCATTTCTCGGCAGCCTACCGCCCTCCAACTAGGTCACCCAACCATGACGAACTTTCGAGCGACTCCGCTTGGACCGGAAGACGTAGATGAGCTGGTGTCTCTGCACCAACGATGTGGACTGACCTGCTACTGCCGCTACTGGCACTTCGAAGGCAACACCGACGACTGGCATGACCGCTTGTTCAACGACACGGTGACCAACGAGACTGAACTGCGGGACACCACTCGAAATTCCGAAGAGAGCGCCCGAGGAATGGTGGCCCGCGCCCCGGACTCCTCGGCGGTCGTCGGTTGGCTCAAACTCAGCCGCGCGGACCAGCTCCCCAAGCTGTATGGGCAACGTCTGTACCGTACGCTCGACATTTTCGGCGGCGATCGCTCCGGAGTCTTCACGCTCAGCTGTTTGCTGGTGGATCCCGAGTTCCGTAAGCAAGGCGTCGCCTCTGCGCTCATCAGCGCTGCCATAGGCTGGGCTCGATCCCTCGGAGGGACGGCTATTGAAGCCTTTCCCCGACGCGACGAGTACCTTTCTGACGCCGAGCTGTGGCTCGGCCCCTTTTCCACCTTGGAAAGCCTCGGCTTCGAGATCGTGCACGATTTCGGGCCCTATCCCGTGCTCCGTTGCCCTCTCTGAAGCCGCCGCCGGCGCCACCGCAAGAATCGCCAAAGCGGTCAGGCCTGCAGGTAGCAGCGCGGCAATTATTCTCGACGCTGCCCTTCAAATTTGCAGTGCCTCCGCTACGGTGTCGGTGATGGCGGACGGGGCGCGACAAAGCAGAGTAATCGCGCTCACAGGAGCTACGTCCTTTCTCGGACGAAACCTGACGGGTCTGCTCGAAGAGGACGTCTCCGTCGACAAGATCGTGAGTCTAGGTCCGCGCCAGCCCGACACGGCGGCGGACAAGACGGTCCACCACGAGCTCGATCTCACCAGTGCCGAGGCCGCTGAGCAAACCGCCGTCCTGTTCGAGCGAGAAAATATCGACACCTTGGTTCATCTCGCCTTTCTGAATTCGCCTGGGCCAGCTAAGGTTTGGTCTCACGAATTGGAGAGCGTCGGCACGATGCATATCGTGAACGCCTGCCGACGTGCCGGCGTCAATAAGCTAGTCATGCGGAGCTCGACACTCTTGTACGGCGCCGACAGCACCAATCCGAATTTTCTGACCGAAGCCCACCCTTTACGGGCCCGGCGTTCCGAAGCTTTCTTTTTGGACAAGATCGAGGCCGAGAACGAAGTGCTTCGCTTCGCCAGTAGCTCTCCGGATCGGACCGTGACGGTTCTTCGCATGGCCCCTCTGCTCGGACCCAACGTCAGCAACTTCGTCACCAAGTACTTCAGCCGCCGGCTCATCATGACGATAATGGGCTACGATCCGCTCTGCCAATTCGTCCACGAAGCAGACGCTGTTGCAGCGTTCAAGTTGGCGCTCGACCGGGATGTCAGCGGCGTTTACAACATCGTCGGCGATGGCGTCATCCCTTTGAGTCACCTCGTTCGGCTGAACCAACGGCGTGGCATCCCGCTGCCCCGCTTCCTTGCCGGTCCCGTGGCCACCGCCACTTGGTTCGCCCAACTCGGGGAAGCCCCTTCGGGCTTTTTGGATTATCTGCAATACCTGTGCGTCGCGGACGGGAGCTTGGCGGAGAAGCATCTGGGTTATCGCCCCGTCTACACCAGTCGAGAAGCCTTCATCGATTTCGTGGCCGGACGCCACGGTGCAAAAGAACTGGCAGGCTGACGTGGCAGCAAGAATGAAGCCTGCGAAAGGCGAAAAAGCGTCGAGCCAGTCCAAAGGCTCTGAGAAGCCAATCAAGAAGAAGAGCGCTCGAAAGAAAGTCTCAAAAAAGAATGCCGCTAGGAAAAAGGCTTCCAAGATAAAGTCGACTCAACCGAAGACCCGAAAACGATCGCGGACCGACACCTCCCCGGCTGACCCAGTCGAGTCAAATCCGGTACCCAAAAGCGGAGCCGAAGCCGGCACCCCAGCGGTGGTCGAAGCCGCAGAGGTGGTGATAAAGACAGAGCCACGCCGGTCCATGGGCCCCGGCTCTCGTCTTCGACACCTAGAAGACCGCCTAGAAAACCTACTGAGCAGCGATTCCCAATCCCCCAAGGACGAGGCGCCCGCATCGATTCGCGCCCAGGTCAGTGACACCGCCCGAGACGTGGTGAGCCGCCTGGCACCGCCCTCCCCCGGATACGCCAGCCGAGCCAGCGACATGATGCGCGAACTCTATCGCTCCGACTACTACATGCGCCAGTGGGGCGGGCTGCAGGCCCGCGACCGATCGGACGAAATCGACGACCTGGGAATGGACTCCGGCTACGCCCAGAAGACTCTGGCGATTTCCGAATTTTTCTACAAACACTACTTTCGTGTTGCCACCGACGGCGTCGAAAATATCCCCAATCACGGCCCCTGCGTCATCGTGTCCAATCACTCTGGCACCCTTCCACTGGATGGACTCATGCTGCGAGCCGCTCTTCATAGGGAGCACCCCAGGCGCCGCGATCTGCGGTGGCTGATCGAGGACGAATTGGTCAAGATGCCGTTCCTTGGCACCTTCATGAACCGCATGGGTGCGGTTCGTGCCTGCCCAGAGAACGCCACCCACCTGCTCGCACAGAATCAACTGGTCGCGGTATTCCCAGAAGGCAATAAGGGCAGCAGCAAGCTGTTTCGCCAGCGCTACCGCCTGCAGCGTTTCGGGCGAGGCGGATTTGTGCGCTTGTGCCTCAAGAATCGAACCCCCCTGGTTCCCTGCGCTATTGTCGGCGCCGAAGAGTCCAACCCGCTGCTCTACCGACATCAGGGGCTGGGGAGATTGCTGGGACTCCCCTACCTGCCCATCACGCCGACCTTCCCGTGGCTGGGCCCCGTCGGACTGATCCCGGCGCCCAGCAAATGGAAAATATTGTTCGCCGAGCGCATCGATTTTGACGACTACGGCCCGGACGCGGCAGAGGATGACGTGTTGGTGGCCCGACTCGCGGAGGAAGTTCGCGGAAGTATCCAACGACTACTCGATACCCATGTGCGAGATCGCAAGAGCGTGTGGTTTGGCTAAAGGCCCCCACGGATTGCTCATCGTCGACAAATCGCCCGGTCCGACGAGTCATGATCTAGTCGCCCAAGCCCGGCGCCTCTACCGAACGAAAAGCGTCGGCCACGCCGGTACACTCGACCCCATGGCCACTGGCGTCCTGGTGTTACTCTTCGGCGAAGCGTGCAAACTGAGCGGGCATCTGACGGCGCAGCACAAACGCTACCGAGCGACGGTTCGTTTCGGGGTGGGCACCACTAGCGACGACGCCCAGGGGGAAACGACGGAACAGATGGCTCTGGACGCCGACTGGTGCACAGACAGCCGACTCCACGCCGCCCTCGAACTCGAACATTCCAGACAAAGCCAAGTCCCCCCCGGCGTGAGCGCGATCCGGATCGATGGCAAACGCGCATACCGGCTAGTTCGCGAGGGCGCCACGCCAGCACTCGCGCCACGGGTCGTCCGCGTCGAAGAGCTGAGTTTGCTCAAACGCGACGCCTTCACGATTGATATCGAGATGCTCGTCTCGAAGGGCTACTACGTCCGATCCTTCGCTCGCGACATCGGGCGCAGCCTGGGCGTTCCAGCGCACATCACCGCCCTGCGCCGACTCGCCAGCGGGCATCTAGATCTGCTCCAAGCCCACCCCTGGCCGCTCAGCCAGGCGGTGCCGTTGATTGACGTCGCCACCGCTGCGACGAACGCACTCGGTGTGCTGACCCTGACCGAAGCAGGTGCCGCGAAGGCGCGTATGGGACAGGCCATCACACCCGACGAATTTGTCGAGAAGCTCGGACCCGACAACCGCGATGTCCGTGCCTGGTTAACCGAGGACGGCAAGCTGATCGCGATCGGCGCCGGAACCGCACGTGGATTTCGGGTCGTGCGGGGCTTCAATATCTAAGCGCATGTTTTGGCCGCCAATGTCTCCCGGTGGCGCAGCCCAATAATTCGGCACATTTCCCACACGTTGCGGTCCCGACAGGAACTCCCGGCAGGGCCCGTCGGGACTGACACGACTTGCTTGTCGGAGCCTTGCCCCGTAGGGTTAGCCGAAGGAATCGGCCGGTACGGAACCGGCGGGACGCCTATTTGGATCCAAGCAGCCCTCCAGAACCCAGCCTCCAGCTCGCTCTCGCGACTCTGCCCGCCATCCTAGCGGCGGTCTTCGCAGCCGCCAGCGCAGCGACAACGAGCATTCCCCACGCCCGATTGCAGGCCCTCGTCGAGAGCTTGAGTGGCCGCCAAAAGGCTGCGGTGGAGCGCTACGTTCTACACGGAGAACATATCGAGTCGAGCTGGCTCATCATTCGCGGGATGGCCATTGCCTTCGGGGCCGCTCTACTCTCCGAGGCGCTGGTGGACCAAAGCGGTCGCATGAGAATCGGCCTCGTTACCTTTGGGGTGCTCGTAGCGTACGGCATTCCCGCGGAAATCGGCACCGTCATCGCCCGTCGTACTGCAGAGAAAAGCATCGCTTGGTTCTTGATTCTGCTGAGGCCCTTCGAACTGGTGGTGTCACCGATTGCCTGGTTCATCACTCGATTGAGCGGCGTGGTTTCCGGCACGGTGGATCCCCCCCGCGAGGCCACCCCCAGCCTGACGGAGACCGAAGTTGAGTACTTAGTCACAGAGGGGGAAAAAACCGGCTCGCTGGCGCCGGATCAATCCGAGATGATTCGCAACGTGCTGGATTTTAGCGATGTACGGGTCGGCGACGTGATGGTGCCGCGCACCCAAGTGGTCGCCATCGAGGTTACGCTCGGAAGCGCCGATCTCCTGCGAGTCGTGGAAGAAAATGAACATTCTCGGTACCCGGTGTACGAGGGTCGCGTCGACAATGTGGTGGGCATCCTCCACGTAAAAGACTTACTGACCTTCGCGGCCACCAGCGAGCTGAAAGACCTGCGCATTCGAGATCTGATGCGCACTCCCGTGGTGTTCGTTCCGGAGTCGCAATCAGCCAGCACCGTGCTCAAGGATATGCGCTCCGGCCGCCGCCACCATATGGCAGTCGTGATTGACGAGTTCGGAGGCATCAACGGTGTCGCCACTCTCGAAGACTTGATCGAGGAGATCATCGGCGACATCCGAGACGAACACGACGACGATGAGGCGCCCATCGTCGATCTGGGCGATGGCCGATTGCTCGTCGACGCCAGCGTGGCGATTGGCGATCTCAATCGCTATCTCGCGATACATTTGCCCGAGAACGAGGACTATCACTCCCTGGGTGGCTTTTTAATCGAGCGTATAGGCAGCGTCCCGCAAAAGGGTGCTGTCTACAGCGACGAAGGCGTCGAGTTCGTGATTCGTGAAGCCGACGAGCGACACATCGTCAAAGTCGAGGTCGTTCGCAAACAACCATCTCCGGAATCGATGCCTCCCCCGAGTTCGAACCAACCCATCCTATAAGCGACTCCATCTTGTAGGCTGCGCAGGATCGGTCTGATGCCGCCGGCCCCGCCTAAATGCAAAACGGCGTATCCACACTGGATACGCCGTTTTGCGTGCTACCAGATAGGCCCTGCTCAGCCGGCGCCCGCTAGCTCGATCTTCTTGAGCGCTTCCAGCAGCTTTTCACCAATGGTGACTAAACCTTCGCGCTCACGACCGGGGGTTTGATCTCCGCGGAGATGCTTTTGGATGGCCATGACTTTGCCGCGGAGCTTGCTCATCGCGTCGTTTGAGCAAACCTTGGCTTCGGTTTCAGGAGCCACCGGGATGATCACGGGGGAGCTGCCACTCAGAGGATCGCCCTTCTTGTAGCGCTTGAGGTCGTGAACCTTCTTGCCCTCTTTGATCTTGAACTCGGCAGGCCAATCGTAATCCGACTCCTTGCCGTCCTTGTCTTTTACCTTTTTGTCGCTCTTTACCACGAATGGCTCCGGCAGCGGCTGCATCTGAGCCCAGGGCCCTTTCGGACCACTCGTGACGAAGACCGCCCAACGAATCGCCGGGTCCTTCTTCTGAGACAGGTAACCGTTGATCCGCTTTTTCTGATGATTGAGAATTCGGCGGATCTGGTCTTTCTCGTCGTTCACCGCTTCCGCGGCGTTCGCGTACTTCAGCAACAGCCCAAGCGCCGTCTTGTTGAAGTTACCGATACCCTTTCCATTGAGGTTCGATCCCTCAAAGGGAACGTCAAGTTCGGCGAGCTTGCTCACCTCTGCCTCGGGGTACTTGTTGTTCTGGAGGCTCTTGAAGATCGATTTCAGAACATCCGAGAGCTCCGTCACCTTGATGTTCGCCGCATCGACCTCTTGGACCAACTGGCCCGCGCCAGCAATGGCGTGTTCATGCTGCTCGCCTCGGGCCGAACCACCACCCCAGGCGAAACCCACGAGGGCGCCAACCAGCGCTCCGACCGCTCCGAAGATCAGGTAGTTCTTTTTCGTCTTGGCCTGGGCCTCCATGACCTCGTCGCTCATTTCGATTTTGATCGACTGTTGTTCGACGGCTCGTGCAGGGGCCTGGGCTGCCTCTACGGCTGCATAGGGATCCGACCCATCGACTTTGGGAGCGCCCGGTACGGGAGCATCGCCGCCGGGCCCGCTGAACGCGACCGGAGCGGGAATACCCACGGGAGGTGGTATGGCGGGCCCGCCAACGGGTGCCGCTATGGCTTTGCGCCCCAATCGCGCCTTCAGGTCAATTTTGGGCTTCTTCTCTTGCTCTTCGGACATCGACTTCCTCGGCTCCGCGGAATGGGCGGAAAATCCAGCGGCACAGTAGCCAGCCCGCTATGGCTCGGCAAGATTCAAAAAGAAAACCGCCATAGCCCGAACAGCTTGCGATTGCCGAAAGTCTCCCCGCTGCCCCAAACGGTAGGCCTGGGGCCTTACTGGCTCAGCGTCCGGGAGCTGTCGCCAAAGCGAACGCCCGCAGTTTTTGGGCATCGTCCGGGGCTAATCCCAGAAAACTTAGCCCCTGGAGGTTGCCCCGGCCCCAAACTCGCTTGGCCCAGATCCAAATCGAATCCCCCTCGGGGAGCATAATCTCGACCGTGCAACGAAACCTATCTGAGACCGGCTCGACGAAGGTTTCGGCGCAAAGCCCCGTTTCGGAGAGGTCCACTAACCTCGAAAGGTAGGGCTGACCCTCCACGAATCGATTGAAAAGGAGGTTTGCGGGACGTCGGCCTAGGTTTCTGCGCTCGAACATGACCGAAATCGTATCTGGCGACCGGCGAACAAAGAAACTTTCTCGTGTTCCGAAGCGAGTGGGACACCCCGGACACCCGCGACCGATCGGTTGTCGGGCCTCAACATGCCGCCTAGGGTCCGCGCGTGCTGCCCCTGCTCATCGTCGATCATCGGGACTCCTTCACTTACAACTTGGTCCAATACCTCGGCGAGCTGGGCGCCAGTTGCAGCGTGCAGCAGAGTGATTCGCTGACCTCCGAGCCGACATCAAAGCAATGGGCCGGTATATTGTTGTCGCCGGGCCCGGGCTTGCCAGAGGACTGGCCCAACACCCAGCGCCTACTCCGAGACCTCCCGGAATCGGCCGCCGTGCTCGGCATTTGCCTCGGGCATCAGGCGATCGCTGCCAGCCACGGTGCGCGAATCGTCCGGTCCAGCTCTCCCACCCACGGCCGCTCCGTATGGGTCGAACACGACGGCTCTGGCTGCCTCAACAAATTGCCCAGCCCGCTATCCGTAGCCCGTTACAATTCCGTCTGCGTAGATGACACATCTCTACCGTCGGGCCTGGCGATCAGTGCCCGGCTGCGAGATAACGGCGAGGTCATGGGCATCCGACACCGAAACCGCCCCATCGAGGGCGTACAATTTCATCCCGAGTCGATCCTAACTGAGGCTGGCAAAGAGATGCTCAACAACTGGCTGGAGTCACTGTGAGTCACAAAAAATCATTCGGAGAACTATTCGACGAGATCACCTCAGAGAGCGGCATCGGGACCGAGTCCGTCCGCGCCGCCTTTGACGGAATACTCGCCGGCGAATGGACGCCCGTACAAATCGCCGGATTTGTCGTAGCCCTGCGTTCCGCGGGCGAGTCTGCGACCACGATTCGCGCCGCCGCCGAAGCGATGCGCGCCGCGATGATACCGGTCGAACACGATTTTCCGAAGCTGCTCGACACCTGCGGTACCGGAGGCGATGGCTCGGGAACAGTGAACTTATCGACGGGAGCGGCCATCATCGCGGCCGGCTGTGGCGTCGTGGTCGCCAAGCACGGGAACCGCGCCGTCTCTAGCAAGGCGGGCTCCGCGGATGTTCTCGAAGCCCTCGGGATCCCGACGGATCTGCCACCGGCAGAAGTGATGCCCCTGTTGAAGGAAGCCGGCATCGCCTTCATGATCGCGCCTTCCCACCACCCCTGCATGCGCCACGCCGGGCCGGCTCGCAAAGAACTCGGCATTCGGACCATCTTTAATTGTCTGGGCCCATTGGCGAACCCCGCGCGGGCCACCCACCATTTGCTCGGCGCCTACGCCGACCACCTGCGCCCCGTACTCGCCGAAACCCTGAAAGGCCTCGGCACGGAACGGGCTTGGGTCGTGCGCGGACAGGACGGCCTCGATGAGCTCAGTCCCTACGGACCGACCCACGTCAGCGAATTGGCCGACGGCAAGATCCGTGAGTTCACCATCGGTCCCGAGGAATTCGGCCTGCCGCTCAGCCCCGCACAGGCCGCGGTTGGTGGCGACGCGGAGCAGAACGCTCAGATCATGCGAGCTCTCTTCGCCGGCAAAGACATCCCATCGAGGAACGCGTTTGTGCTCAACGCGGCCGCTGCCCTCGTCGTCAGTGACTCGATGACTCCCACCGCCGCCACCCAGCGGGTGGTCCAGTGTCTCGATTCGGGGGACGCCGCGGGCAAGCTTGAGTCGTGGCGGTCAGCCGCGACGAAACGAAGTTCATCCACTTCGTCATGAGCGTCCTAGAAGACATTCTCGCCCGCAAGCGCAAGGAACTGCCCGCTTTACGGCACACGAAGCTGCCGGAGGCGCCCGAGCTACGTCCGTTCCAATTAGGGGCGCCGGGCCGACTCGGGCTGATCGCCGAGATCAAGCGCAAGTCCCCCTCCGCCGGCTGGCTCTCCCAGACGCTCAGCGTGGAGCAACGGGCCGCAGCCTACGAAGCGGGCGGTGCCGATGCCGTGAGCGTGCTCTGCGACGAACATTTTTTCGCCGGCAGTTACGAATGTCTGGCACTCGCCCGGTCCGCTTGTTCGCTACCGCTATTGTGCAAAGAGTTCATCATCGATCCGGTTCAACTGGATCTCGCTCGTGCCTGGGGAGCCGACGCTGCACTGCTGATCGTTCGATGCCTGACCGACGCCCAGCTGCAAGACCTAGTCGCCGCATGTACCGAGCGAAAGCTAGCCGCCCTCGTCGAGATCCACACCGCCGTCGAGCTAAAACGGGCACTGGCCGCTGGTGCCGAGCTGATCGGCGTCAACGCACGCGATCTCGACACCTTGGAAATGAACGCAACGCGGGCAGCAGCGGTCCTTGCCGAAATTCCGTCAAACGTTCGCTCAGTCCACCTCTCCGGATTGAGTCAGCCATCAGACGTCGCACGAATCCGCCGAGGTCCGGCCGATGCGGCTCTCATCGGCGAAGCCTTGATGCGACAGGATGACCCGTTGCCCCTGTTGTCCGAGCTCTCGGCCGCAGCCTCCGCCTAACGCCCGAAACCACGGCCGAACGCCCGAGACACTAGCTCCCGTCCGAAGTTCGCCTCCACGCGCTGAAAGCCGTACGCTTTCAGCGTGAGACTCGACAGCGCCATCGACGCCTACCTGGACTATCTTCGGGTGGAGCGGGCCTTAGCTAAAAATACAGTGTTGTCTTACGCGAGAGATCTCCAAAAACTCGCGGTGTTCGTCGAGAGCCATTCGGACGGCGCCTTGGACGATCTCGACTTAGCTCAGGTCAGCGCGTGGCTGGGCTCGCTTAGCGAAGCGGGGCTCGGAACACGCAGCGCGGCACGACACCTCTCAGCCCTCCGCGGCTTCGCAAAATTTCTCGTCTCGGAAGGCGAACTGAAAAAGGACCCCACCTCCCTCGCTGCCCGACCTCGCATCGGACGAAAACTTCCGAAACCCATCAGCGTCTCGGATATCAAACGGCTGATCGAAGTGCCCGGCGATGATTGGCGGGGCCGCCGGGACAGGGCGATGCTGAGCTTGAGCTACGCCGCCGGGCTTCGAGTGAGCGAAGTGTTGCGCCTGGAGCTCGGGGATATCGATCTCGCTCGAGGCGTGGTCGCCGCCTTCGGAAAGGGTGGCAAACGTCGACTGGTCCCACTGGGGGAAGTAGCGATACGCCACCTGCGGGAGTATCTCGACGCCCGAGACAACATCGAAAGCGGCTCCCGTCGCAAGTTGCCGCCGCGCAGCTCGCTGATATTCCCATCACCCAGTGGAAAGCCGTTCAGCCGTCAGAGCTTCTGGAAACTGGTGAAGCGAAGTGCGCAGAAAGCTGGGCTTGGGGACACGATGCACCCCCACCGCTTGCGCCATTCCTTCGCGACCCACTTGCTC
>SPKZ01005967.1_pt1 | contig 21353 bp, 17 predicted proteins | sample 2456571 | NCBI WGS metagenome assembly SPKZ01 (sample SAMN11192286, study PRJNA482655) | marine metagenome | biome: ENVO:00000447; feature: ENVO:00000244|ENVO:00000211|ENVO:00000569|ENVO:00002023; material: ENVO:00002151; isolation source: ocean water from marine abyssalpelagic zone ... | reverse complement strand
TGCTGGCACCAAAACAAGTGGAATATATTGCCCAATTAGCAAAGCATTATGCGCTTGTTAATGATCATGTCCAAGCATTACATCATGCCAACATTGCTGCTAAATTAATGACTAAATCGGCATTAACTTTAGATACTATTGGTGTAGCTTATAGTCAAATTGGTTTGCATCAACAAGCGGTACCTTTTTTTAAACAAGCGGTAGCGGCTAATAAACATAATGGACTTTTCTTTTTTAACTTAGGTGCCTCATTAAAGTTTACCGGTGATTTTATCGGTGCTCGCAATGCTTACCAACAAACAATTAGGTTAATGCCTAACTATTGTAAGGCTCATGCTGCCTTAACTAGTTTAGGGGATATAACCGCTGCTAATAATCATATTGAAAGGTTAAATAAACTTTATTCGCAGTTAACACAATCAGATGATTTACTTTATATCGGCCATGCATTAGCAAGAGAATATGAAGCGCTTGCTGATTATGATAAAGCGTATCAATATCTTAGCCAAAGTAAGCAAACTAAGTTGGCACAATTTAATTATCAATTTTCTGATGATAAAGAAATGTTTAACGCGCTAACCGAGCTTTTTAATAGCCCAGCAATAAACAATTCAACTGAAGATGTGCTCAACGCAGGCTACGACTCAGACGAAGCCTTATTTGTGGTTGGCATGCCTAGAACGGGCACTACCTTAGTAGAGCGAATATTATCGAAACACACAGCTGTTAGCAGTGCTGGTGAATTACAACACTTTGGTTTATTACTAAAAGAATTATCTAAAACAACCACCAATAAAGTGATCGATAAAGCAACGGTAATGGCGGCGGCATCAATTAATTTTAGTAAATTAGGCAAAGCTTATATTGATAGTACGCGGGCAATCACCGGCAGTAGTGCTAAGTTTGTCGATAAAATGCCGTTAAATGTTCTATATGCGGGCTTCATCATTAAGGCGCTGCCAAAAGCGAAAATAATTTGTTTAGATAGAGGCCCTTTAGACACTATTGTTAGTAATTACCGACAATTATTTGCGGTGAACTTTTCTTATTATAACTACGCTTACGATCTACAAACTACTGCACAATTTTATCAGCAATTTAAACAGTTAACACAATTATGGTTAACGTTATTTCCTGATAATTTTTATGTGGTTAATTATGAAAAACTGGTAAATAACTCGGAAGAAGAAGCAAAGAAAATCATTAATTTTTGTGGTTTAGATTGGCAAGCGCAATGTCTAGAGATTGATAAAAATTCAGCGCCAGTAGCAACAGCAAGTGCGGTGCAGGTAAGACAACCTATTAATAATAAATCAGTGGGTAATTGGCAAAAGTATCAAGGGCAGTTAACAGAGGTTATTCGTTATTTAACTGAACAAGGTTTATTGTAAACAGTCGGCCGTTATAATTATATTGTCAATTATAACGGCCGTTTTATTACAGCATTTCTGCTAATTGCTGTTCAAGTTTAACTTGATCAATAGCAAAGTTTTTGATGCCTTCAGCGAGTTTTTCTGTCGCCATGGCATCTTCATTCATTTGCCAGCGAAACATGGCTTCTGTCAACGGTGTTTCTTGGCTCGGTTGCACGCTACCGGCCTTAAGTTTTTGCTCAATAGTGTCAGTGTTACTTGCTAATTCATCCATTAACGCAGGGCTAATAGTAAGTCGATCACAGCCAGCTAATGCTAATATTTCACCGGTATTTCTAAAGCTAGCACCCATTACCACGGTGTTAAAACCTCTGCTTTTGTAATAGTTATAAATACTTGTTACTGAAACTACGCCAGGATCTTCATCACTCGGGTAATCAGTACGGCCGGTATCTTTTTTAAACCAATCAAGAATACGACCCACAAAAGGAGAAATAAGATAAGTACCCGCTTCAGCGCAGGCTCTTGCTTGAGTAAAACTAAATAATAAGGTTAGGTTACAGTTAATGCCTTCTTTTTCTAGAACTTCAGCGGCTTTAATACCTTCCCATGTAGAAGCTAATTTGATCAAAATACGATCATTACTAATACCTGCTCCGTTGTACATTGCTATTAATTTATGTGCTTTAGTAATTGATGCGCTAGTGTCGAATGAAAGACGGGCATCAACTTCAGTAGAAATACGACCAGGAACAGTTTTTAATATTTCTAAGCCAATTAATACCGATAGTTTATCTGCCGCATCAATTACTTGCTGACTAGCATCTGTTGATTGCGCTTTTGCCCACGTTACCGCTTTAGTTAATAGCGGTTGATACAAAGGTAAGGCAGCGGCTTTTAATAATAAAGAAGGATTAGTTGTTGCATCTTGTGGCTGAAATTTAGCAATCGCTTCAATGTCGCCAGTATCGGCAACAACAGTGGTCATTTGCTTTAATTGTTCAAGTTGAGAAAGTGAGTTTGTCATGGCAGTACCTAAGCATTTTGCTAAAAATAAAAAAAGATGAATTTAGTTGGTAAAATATTACTACATAAAAGTAGAAAAGTATGGATTTAAGCGGTATTTTACCCAAGTTTTACTGTTTTTATTAAATAACCATTTCCTTCAGTACCGTGTTGATAAGTTTAAGGTGATAATGCGCTATGATTGCATTTATCCTATGATATAGTGATGTTATAAAAATGTAATCCATATAAAGAATAGATAAATATTATGCTACTTGTTGTTTCTCCTGCGAAAAAATTAGACTTTGAATCTCCTTTAGCTACCACAAAAACCAGCCAAGCAAGTTTACTTGCTCACAGTGAAGTACTGATTGAGCGTTGCCTTAAGCTTTCACCGGATCAAATTGCCTCATTAATGAAATTAAGTGATAAATTAGCAGGGTTAAATGCAGCACGATTCGGTGAATGGTCATTACCTTTCACCCCTAAAAATTCTCGTCAAGCGGTATTAGCTTTTAATGGCGATGTCTATTCAGGTTTAGATGCTAACTCTTTTAGTGAAGATGATTTTAATTTTGCTCAACAACATTTTCGTATTCTATCTGGTCTATATGGCTTATTAAAACCCCTTGATTTAATGCAAGCTTATCGTCTTGAAATGGGGATAAAACTTGATAATGTTCGCGGTGCTAATTTGTATCAATTTTGGGGAAATATCATTACCAATGAATTAAATCAAACATTAGCCGAGCAAGGTGATGATGTACTGATTAACTTAGCCTCAAATGAATATTTTAAGGCTGTTAAGCAAAAATCGTTAAACGCGACAATTATCACTCCACAATTTAAAGATTGGAAAAATGGTCAATATAAAATCATCAGTTTTTTTGCGAAAAAGGCACGTGGTTTAATGGCTCGTTACATTATTCAGAACAAAATAAATAATGTTGAACAAGTGAAAGACTTTGATTTAGCTGGTTATCAATTTAGTCGTGATTTAAGCCAAGGTAATGAACTGGTTTTTACCCGTAAAATAAACATTAATGAATGATAATATGGTGAACAACGAGTCATTAGTCGCCAGTTACTATGACCAAGTTTTTTCAGTACTTAATTTAGCTAGCTCGTTCAGACAAATTACCTAGTACCAACTGAATAGGTCAATAGTTATAATAAAAAGCCTATAACTAAAGTTAGTTTCAGGCTTTTGGGTTTTTATTATGCACTATAAGATTATAGTATTACCCTAGAACTTATATTCGGCTCCAGCGTAGTAGAATGCACCATTAAAGCCAAACGGTGCAGAGCGACGAGAATAGGTAAATACTCCTGGGCTATCAACAATAACGTTACCGTTACTATCTACAATAGTGCCACTACGTGAGTTACCTATTTCGTTTTTGTCTGGGTAAACATCAAACAAATTATTACCACCAATATTAAATGCTAAACTATCAGTTAATTGATAACTAACCCGTAAATCAGTTAATATTTCTGCGCCATAAGTCTGTTTATCACCATCGGTGATAGTGTATTCACCATAACGGTTAAAAGCTAAGTTGATGGTGAAATCACCAATTTTGTATAAACCACTTAAACTAATTCTGTCTTGTGGTTGCCATTCTTCAATAATAGAAATAGCTTGGGCGTTAAAAATTTTCTCTGGAGCAATACCACTTAAACTACTATCTTCTGGTGCAAAAATACTGACCACATCGGTTTCAGTGAAGTTAGCAGCAAAAGTTAAGTCTAAATCACCACCCATCATTTCGGTATTCCAAGTGGCAATAATATCAATACCGGTGGTTTCAGTATCCGCGCCATTTAAGAAAAATTGGCCACCGCCAGCGCCAGAAGCTTTTAACTTAGCATCTAGTACGGGTGATAAACCGGTCCCTAATGAATCACTTAATACGATACGATCATCAATATCAATAGAGTACCAATCTATGGTTAAATTGATATTATCGCTAACTTGAATAACAGTACCAATACTAAAATTAGTTGCCTCTTCTTCTTTAAGTTGTGGAATACCTATCGCTTTTGCTAACGTAGAGTCATTACGGAAGGTGCCTATTTGTACGGCAATTTGATCACCATCAGGATCGTCTGGATTAGTTTTAAACTGGGTACCAATGTTATTAAAATACAACTGTTGCATTGAAGGCGCTCTAAAGCCAGTACTCATCGCGCCACGAATGGCAATATCTTCAGTAATTGACCAATTAGCCGCTAGTTTAAAGTTAGTACTATCACCAAAACCGTCATAGTCATCGTAACGAACCGCACCACTGACAATTAAATCTTCAGTTACTTCCATTTCGGCATCGGCATAAAAAGAAATGACATTTCGAGTTTCATCAACAGTCGATACTGGGCCTATGCCGGGAAAGCCCTGAATAGCAGCATCAGTATTAGTATCATATAAATTTTCACCTTCAACTGTGTCGTAATCACGATAAGAATATTCCTCACCGGGTGTTACTTTATAAATATCGGTACGGATTTCAGCGCCCATGGCTAATGAAAATAGATCGAAGTTTTGAGTATAATCAATATTTAAGGTTGATAAGGCTAACTCTAGGCCGTAAGCATAAGCCTCACGAGGAACAGAGTTTCGAATTTGCTCAGGGGTTATATCAGCAAGCGAGCCATCGGCATTATATTGTAAGGCATTAGCAAAAGATGAGTTGATGCTGTCACTGGTGGTGTAGTCAATATTATTTTGACCATAAGTATAAGAGAAGTCTAAACTTGCACCATTATCAAATTCGGTTTGATAACCAAAGTTATAAGAGACATCTTTAATATCAGAATTGATTTTAGGTAAAAAACCCGCAGGAATAGTGGCATCGCCATCTTGTAATGTTGCATTACCACCATCATTAGCATTATGACGGAAGAAGGCGGCAGATTGGTTATCACGCTTTGAATAAGTGATAAAGCCATAAAGTTCACCATCTCCTAGCTCATAACCGGTATTAATGGTTAAACCAAATTGGCTTGAGTCGGCATCTCCAATTCTAAAGGTATTACGTGTAGCGGTCGCTTCACGAGGATCACCCAGTAATTGAGCGCCATTAGCTGCATCAGTACAACCAGGAAACTGACAAGAGCCGTGTAAGCCAGCACGATTGGTGAAGCCACGGTCACGGAAGTTTAAGGTGGTATTTAAATAACCACTGTTCCCCAAAGCAAAGCCTTTAGAAATATCAATGTTAGTGATTTCGCCGTCACCTTCGGAATATTCCCCATAAGAAACCGCTACTTTACCACCTTCATCAGCGTCATTTAAGACGATATTAATAACACCCGCAATAGCATCCGAGCCATATTGTGCTGCTGCGCCATCACGTAATACTTCAATACGTTTAATAGCTGCCGCAGGAATAGCATTCATATCAGTGCCTGCCGTACCACGACCAACTGAAGTGTTTATATGAATTAAACTTGCTTGATGACGACGTTTACCGTTAATGAGTACTAAGGTTTGATCGGGTCCTAGACCACGCAAAGTGGCAGGACGTAAGGCATCAGTACCGTCACTAATTGATGAGCTAGAAAAGTTAAAAGAAGGGGCTATTGCTTGTAACATTCGGCCAACTTCTGTTTGACCAGTGTTAGCTAAAGCTTCTGCTGAAAGAATATCAACTGGCACAGGAAGGTCGTCGGCAGAGCGACCTGCCACACGGCTACCAATAATGGATATTTTTTCTATTTCTTGCTCGGTGACTTGCGCAGGCTCTTGAGCAAGGGCTGTTTGGCTAGCGGCACCTAGTATCATAGGTACTAGTATTGCTTTCATGGTTTTATTGTTCATTGTTGTAATTCCTCTATCATGTTTATCAACTTGGATGCTCAGTTGACCAGAGTTATTAACAACAGCAATTAAGCCAGAGCCCTTTAATATTTTTTTTAGGCCTGAATGTGCTGAATGATAACCTTTTAGCGTATTTGCTTGATGTTTCTTGGTTAAATCAAACGAAAACACAATGGTTTGATTAGCCTTTTGAACAAATGCAATTAAAGCTTTGTCAGCTCGTTGTTTGGTTGTTTGTTAATATCAAACCATCAGCGTTAGCATTGAGTGTAACTAGCATCATTAACACAGTTGTGAAAACGTTGAGTAACCACTTAGGCTTAGCTGATATTTTAAACAGACGAAATTTCTTTCGCCAACTGCGCAGTATTAATAGACAGGTGAGCAGGAGGAATCCTCTATATTATTTAATATTTTTGTGTTAAACAACAGTAAATAGCCAGTAATAAATACTGTCTATTTACTTAATAAAGATCAGAGAAAGTCTCTGTACTTTATTGATGAATAAAGGGTTATTTTGTTGGAGTTATTAAAGTAGTATTATTAGCACTTTTACGATAACTGATATTAAAATTACTACTAAGTGAAGCTAATAAACCATCGACATCATTGGCTTTAAAATAACCAGACACTTTAACGTTGGCAATTTCAGCATCAAGTATTTTAAATTGACTAGAAGTATATCTGCTGATCTCAAGTAGTGCTTGCGATAGCGGTTCGCCATCAAAATCAGCATACCTTGTTACCATGCTAAATCACCTTGTACCTGATCAAGATATTTTTTTTACTGGCGTTTTTATCTGATTGGTAATGACTGATTTTTCGCCTGAAATAACTAAAATCCCAGGTGAATTTTCAGCTTGAGTATTTTTATTTGAAGTTAATAATATTTGTTTTATTACTGATAAAGCTGCAGTAGCTTTAGTGATCAATACTCGGCCTTCGGTAACCATTAATTCTATTTTTTGATGGTCACTTTTTTGGACATTAAAGGTGGTACCTAACGCGGTAAAATATTTATTTGATCTTCCCCCGATAAAACGGACACATTTAATGAAGGTAAAAATGACTCATGCATTAGAGATTAGTGCCAAGTAATTAGATGATAGCAACGCTAGCTGCAAGCGATATTACAGCAAATTTAGAGGGTGGTTTTTTTACTCTTTCCAGTGGAAATAAACCGCTTAGTTCATTTAATACAGAAATATCATCCCAATAGGAAGCCATTTCAAGTAATGTAGCGTGATGTTTGGTATTTTGATTACACCAAATAACCAACTCTTTTTGTTCTATATTCGTTAATCCGCGATCGATGCGGCTGATCCAAAGACAAGCGAGCTCTTGAATTTTTTCTTTAGTATTTAATTGACTTATATTACTCATGGGCTTGTTCATATTCATTATTTATTGGCAATAATTTTAGCGACAGTTACAGGTTTATTTGACTTTTATTTTTCAGCACCAGTAGAGCTTCGACCGACGTTATAGTTCATTCGTTCCATATATTGCACACTTTTTAATAAGCCCCTTGCTACGTGCTTTTCAACAGTACTTTCACTTAACTGTAAATATTGGGCTATCTCTTTTTGGCTAAGACCATACACTTTTTTTAAAATGAAACATTTACGTATTGAGCCTGATAATTGATCGGTAGCACGACAAAAAAATAAAAAACGCTCTTTAGATTCGTAATCATCTTCAAAGTTGGCGCTACTTAATTCGACAGGTGGCTCGACAAAATCCTCTATAGAATCATTAAATTTGTTATCCCACTTAGCATTATGATTTAAAGCAAGGTTTTTGGCTGTTTTTAGCATGTAACTGCGAGCATACTTAATTTCTTGTTTTAAATTTGCTTCATAGCAGCGTACAAATGTTTCTTGTACTATGTCATCTATTTCGTCTGGCTTTACAATTAGACTAATAAAGCCTCGTATTGTGCTTTGATAACTGATAAAAATATCGCTAAGTGTACTCTTATTTATTTTATTATGCATTTTCATTAACACGAAAAATATTAAGTAACCTTAGTCTAGTCATTAATCAGGTTTTTTTTCAATAAATTTGTTTATGCTTATGCTTATGTTGATGTGATGGTTTTAGGTAAAATGGAAATGTTTGCTTCCCTTTGCGCTAATTGATTTGGTAATACTTTAAGGTTGGTTCTATTATCGTCAATAATAATAAAATACTTGGTACTATTTGATACAAAAACGCCAACGATTTACAAACGTTGGCATTAGTTTTATTTTATTTTATTTTACTATTTTTTAGCTTTCGTTTTTTTTGTTTTTTTCTTGGCTTGTTTTTTTACTTTTGCTTTTTTTTGTGCTGTCGAGAGTTTTACTTTCGCTTTTTTATTAGCAACGCGAGATTCTTTATGCTGTGGACGTAATTCTTCAATAATTCGACGTGATAAACGCTCTTTAGTATAACGCTCTATTTTACCAATGACAGCCATGTCGTGAGCTTCAACTAATGAAATAGCCGTACCTTTATTACCCGCTCGACCAGTACGACCAATGCGGTGTATGTATATATCTACTTTACGTGGCATATCAAAATTAATTACATGGGTGATATTGACGATATCTAAGCCCCGTGCGGCAACATCAGTTGCTACTAATACCTTAATTTCACCACTTTTAAAACGCTCAATGGCTTTATTACGTTTATCTTGCGGCATTTTTCCTTCAAGCCAAACACAAGGTAATTCTTCGGCGTATAACTTGCCCGAAAGGTATTGCACGGTTTCGCGTTTATTGGCAAAAACAACCGTTCGTTCAACACCTTCTTGTTTTAGAAGATTTACCAATAATTTAAGTTTGTGCTGACTGTTATCACTAATATGCATCCATTGGTGAATAACAGCTTTTTCTTTGCGTGATGGATTCGACTCTAAAAATACTGCCTCATCAAGCACTTCTTTAGCAAAACGTAATACGCCAGCGCCCTCTAAAGTGGCTGAGAATAACATAGTTTGTTTACGCCAGCGTGCTTCAGCAACAATGCGGTTGATGGTTTCAACAAAGCCCATATCAAGCATTCTGTCGGCCTCATCTAAGACTAAAATTTCAATCTCACGGGCATCAAACTGTTCATTTTCAATATACTCTAATAAGCGACCTGGGGTAGCGACTAAAATATCTGTAGTACTGGTGAGTATATCGGTATGACTACCATAATTAACTCCGCCAGTAATAACGCCTGTTTTAATGTTGGTTAATTTGGTTAACTGCTCGCTGTCTGCACCAATTTGAATAGCAAGCTCGCGTGTAGGAGTTAAAATTAATACCCGTGGAAAACCCGGTTTAGTGCGAGGGTAATCCAATAAATGTTGAGCAATAGGTAATAAAAAGGCAGCGGTTTTACCCGTACCTGTTGGCGCAGAGGCCATAATATTATTGCCTTTCATCGCCTGTGGAATAACTAAGTCTTGAATAGAGGTCGGTTTTTTGTAGCCTAGTTCTTTAATACTGGCTAATAATTCAGAGTCGAGATCAAATTGCTCAAACATAAGGGATTTTCACTAAGTTGGGAGTTTTCTATAGATGGCGACAATTATAGTGGTTTTAAAGACAGCTGTAACTATTTTATCTCGTTACTCGAAATCAATAACTCGATAATCTTAACTTTCACTATACTCAATTAAAATTTGTTCACACCAATGTTCAATACGATCTTCACTAAGATCATATTGATTATCTTCATCAAGAGACAAGCCAACAAAGTGACTTTTATCTTCAGTTAAAGCCTTTGATGCGGCAAAATCATAGCCTTGGTTTGGCCAATAGCCAATCAGTTGTGCACCTTGTGCTATTACCTGCTCATGCAGCATACCCAGTGCGTCTTGAAACCAGTCGGTGTAACCTATTTGATCGCCCATGCCATATAAGGCTATAGTTTTACCACTGAGGTTAAGTTCATTAATATCGAGCCAAATAGATTCCCAGTCTTCTTGAAGTTCGCCGTAGTCCCAAGTAGAAATGCCGAAAATAATAAAATTATAATCAAGACAGTTGGCAAGTGCCACCTCTTTAATGTTGTGTAATTCAACCAATTCGGCGCCAATGATTGTTTGAATTTTTTCAGCTGCCATTTCGGTATAACAAGTGGTGGAGCCGTAGAATAAACCAATTTTCATGAAAGTTTGCCTAAAAACAATAGAAGTAGATAATTATTAAAGATTTTAACAAAATCATTTAGTACAATTCAATTTAATGTTACAAAATTTCAGCAACGACTGTAATATCATCGTTATTAAAACGGTCAGTCTTATATAATATATCCCCGATAGTCGTTAATTAAAAATTTAGGAAGTAAGTATGTTTAAAAAGGTTTTGATTGTTAGTAGTTTGATCATTACGGCAATGAGCGTGTTCTTCGCTATCAATGAGCAAGCTATTGCGAAGGACTCACAAGTACCAAGTACTATCGCTAAAGCAGCTGAATTAGATCCCACAAAGCTAAATGTTGATTTACTAAAAGCAAAAATTAAAGCTAAGTTGGGTTTAATTGTTGATAAAGTGGAAAAAACGCCTATTCCAGGAATTGCTTTATTGATAACAGATCAAGGCTTATTTTACGCAAGCTATAATGGCGATTACTTTATTCAAGGTAAGGTTTATAGCTTAGTAAATGCTGTCACTGATCTAGCGGAACAGAGTTTAGCTAAAGTGCGTCTAGCAGGCATGGAAAAGTTTAAAGATGACATGATTGTCTATAAGGCCAAAGATGAAAAATATGTAGTAACGGTTTTTACTGATATTACTTGCGGCTATTGTCGTAAAATGCACAAACAAATGGATGATTACAATGCTCGTGGTATCACTTTTCGGTATTTAGCTTATCCTCGTTCAGGTATTAAAGACAGGCTTGGTAATTATACAGAAGGTTTTAAAGACTTACGTTCGGTATGGTGTAGTGAAGATCCCAATCAAGCGATGACCAATGCTAAAAACAGTCAAGGAATTGGTTATCGTGTCTGTGATAAACCTATTGAAGCAGAGTTTGATTTTGGCCGTCAAGTTGGTGTTAATGGCACGCCTGCTATTATTTTATCAACGGGTATGATGGTGCCAGGTTATCAACCTCCTGCTCAATTAGAACAATTATTAAAGAACCTTTAAGCCATCAAAGAAAATATTGACCTATGAGTAAACAAATAATTCGCCGTGAAAAAGTGGCTACCGAGTATTTACCTGATACTTTCCCTGAAATTATTAAGCAAATTTATGCTAGCAGAGGCGTTGAATCCTCGCAGCAACTTGAGCTTAAGGTCAGCAATTTACAAGGCCTTAATTTACAAAAAAATAGTAATGATGACAGGTTAAAAGGCTTAGATGATGCTTGTCAGTTATTACATGCGGCCTTAATTAATAATAGAAATATTATTATCGTTGGCGATTTTGACGCTGACGGCGCAACTAGTACAGCGTTGATGATGGTAGCATTGACTTTAATGGGCAGTGTTAATCATTCTTTTTTAGTCCCTAATCGCTTTGAATATGGTTATGGCTTAACACCTGAAATAGTGGATGTTGCCGCTAAGCAAGGCGCACAATTGTTAGTAACTGTTGATAATGGTATTAGCTGCGTTGCCGGTGTGAATAGAGCGAAAGAGCTTGGTTTACAAGTACTCGTTACTGATCACCATTTACCTGGTCATGAACTACCTAAAGCCGATGCTATTGTTAATCCTAACCAAGACGGCTGTCCATTTCCTAGTAAATCTCTTGCCGGTGTTGGTGTTGCTTTTTATTTGATGTTAGCACTTAGAAGCTACCTTAGAGATAAAAATTTCTTTGTTGAGCACAATATTGCTGAACCTAATATTGCACAATTACTTGATTTAGTTGCCTTAGGTACAGTCGCTGATGTGGTGTCACTTGATGCTAATAATCGCATTTTAGTTGATCAAGGTCTAAAACGTATTCGCGCAGGAAAAACGCGCCCTGGTATCCAGGCGCTAATAGAAGTTGCCAATAAAAATCAACAGCGCTTAGTCGCTTCAGATTTTGGCTTTGCTTTAGGGCCAAGAATAAATGCTGCTGGGCGTTTAGATGATATGTCGTACGGTATTAATTGTTTACTGGCTCCTGATTTAGCGAGTGCCCGTGTTATGGCCGCTGATCTTGATGATTTAAATAAAGCACGTCGTGAAATAGAGCAGGGCATGCAAGCTGAGGCTGAAACTATTTTTCAACAGCTTAATTTTTCATTAGATAATTTACCTAATGCTATTACTTTATATCAACAAGACTGGCATCAAGGTGTCATTGGTATTGTTGCCGGACGGTTAAAAGAAAAATTTCATCGTCCCTGCATTGTTTTTGCTAAAGGTAGCATTGATGACTCGGTTAATGTTGAGCAACAAGAAATTAAAGGCTCGGCGCGTTCAATACCCGGTTTACATATTCGTGACTTGTTGGAGCGTATTGACAGTCAACATCCGAACCTCATTCTCAAATTTGGCGGTCATGCCATGGCCGCTGGTTTGTCAATTAAACAGCAACATTTTGAAAAATTCCAAACATTGTTTAATGACTTAGCAGGCAAGTGGCTCAAAGTAGAAGATTTACAAAGCATCATATTATCGGATGGTGAACTCGCCCTTAACCATTTAACGCTGGCTTTTGCCGAGCAATTACGTGATGCCGGCCCTTGGGGACAGAATTTCCCTGAGCCGTTATTTGATGACGCCTTTACTTTAGTGCAGCAACGTATAGTTGGCGAAAAACATCTAAAATTGGTGGTAGAAAAACAAGGGTCTGTATTTGATGGTATTGCCTTTAATGTTGATGTAAACGTTTGGCCAAATTCACGAGTAAAGCAAGTGCATTTAGCTTATCGATTAGATGTTAATGAATTTCGTGGTAAACGCACGGTGCAATTAATGGTTGAAGATATCACCGCTATTGAGCCCTTTTAGTTTAAAAATAATGAAGACTGATGATAGAGAAAACATTAGCAATAATTGAGTTACCACGGTTAGCTTTCGCTTTTATTCCGGTGCTAGTGGTTTTATTTATTCAGTTTAATTGGTTGTTACCACAAAAAAGAACACTACATGCACTGGCTCGTATGTTGGTGCAATTATTGTTAGTGGGCTTTTTCCTCGGCTATATATTTGAGTCAAGCAGCGCTTGGTTAGTGCTACTATTGCTGATTATTATGGTGCTGTTTTCTAGTTGGATCGCATTAAATAACATTGAGGCACCTAAAAGGCAACTTTTCCAACGCGCTGTATCAGCTATTTCAGTTAGTGGTCTTTTAACCTTATTTATTATCAGTCAAGGTGTTTTACAACTATCTCCCTGGTATCATGCACAAACACTAATACCTCTTGCCGGTATGGTATTCGCTAGCAGTATGAATAGTGTTAGTTTATCTGGTGAGCGTTTTTATGCTGAGCTAGCTAATAAGGCTAGTTATGATCAGGCTCGAAATACCGCTTTTCAAGCATCAATGATCCCCAATGTAAATGCACTTTTAGCGGTTGGCATTGTTTCTTTACCCGGTATGATGACTGGACAAATTCTTTCCGGGGTTTCGCCTTTTATTGCCGCAAGGTATCAAATTATGGTGATGTGTATGATTTTTGCCTCGGCAGGCATTTCATCCGCTTACTTTCTTCATTTAGCTAAGCCTAAAGATAGGCCTATAGTTAAGCCGAAAAGCTAGCTCGAAACCTTCATAAAAAATTCATAAAGTTACTCTTCTGGCTTATTTAACCTGAACTCTGCTTAAAAAATGTTTATCTAGCAGCTATTTTTACTAACTTCTACGTTAAATTCGTTTGCAATAGGCTAGCTATTGGCGCGAAAATTTATCCTCATTAATATTTGATCACTAACTTATTGGTATTACTACGTGGGTTGGCTAGGTTTTCTGATTCAATCGTTAAATTTTGATTAGTTTAGCAATAAAAAACGCAGATGATTGCTCATCTACGTTAATAATATAAAAGTTATCTTACGATACTTTTATATTTAGTACATGTGCTGACCACCGTTAATTGATAAAGTCGAGCCAGTAACAAAACCTGCCTCATCAGCGACTAAAAACAGTACAGAACGAGCAATATCTTCTGGTTGGCCTAGACGTCCTACCGGTATTGTTTTAACAATTTTTGCTAAAACTTCTTCAGGCACTGCGCGCACCATATCGGTTTCAACATAACCTGGTGCAATCGCATTTACGGTAATGCCTTTTGCTGCACCTTCTTGTGCTAATGCTTTGGTAAAACCATGGATACCAGATTTAGCTGCCGCATAGTTTACTTGACCATATTGGCCGGCTTGACCATTAACAGAGCCTATATTAACAATACGCCCAAATGAGCGTTCTCTCATACCTTCGATAACAGCACGAGAAGTATTGAAACAAGAGGATAAATTGGTCTGAATAACGGCATTCCATTTTTCAAAATCCATTCTGTGCATGGTACCATCTCTGGTAATTCCTGCATTATTGACCAGAATATCGACAGGGCCAATTTCAGATTCTATATCACTAATACTTCTACTTACGCTTTCAAAATCACTCACATCAAATTTAGCAGTTCGGATACCTGTTCGCTCTGTAAACTCTTGAGCTGCTTGATCATTACCAGCATAGTTCGCGATGACAGTATAACCGTGATCTTTCAACATAATGCTAATCGATTCACCTATTCCACGGGTTCCACCTGTTACTAATGCAATGCGTCCCATATTTGTACTCCTTGTTAAATGTCATAATTATTATATAGAGGTTTCTAAGCTTCATACTTGTTGAGCTTTGCTGCTCAATAACTATCATATAGCAAGCTTAATCATTCAACTAGTGGACTTTAGTTTGAGTTTTTTCAAAATTTAATTTTTATTTTGGTTATAATTTCGACTTTTATTTGCATTAAATTGTTAAATGGGTGTGAATTTTGAGGAAAGTTGTTTTTATTTCAAATGTCAGGTTAATTAATGGTCGTGTTTTTTTATTATATTTTTTTGTTATATCTTATATTTTGTTTTTGTTTGACTATATAGTGATGTTTAAGCTATAAATTTTTACTTAGAAGATAAAAATTGAAGTGTTTAGTTAACTTTAGCAAGTTATCGTTATATTCTGTTTAAATAAATAAACTAATGGAATAAAAATATGACACATAAAAAAACAGCTTTAGTAACTGGCTCTGTCAGCGGTATCGGTTTAGGAATTGCGAAAAATTTAGCTAAGCAAGGTTATAAAGTCCTTATTACTGATATTAATCTATCTGTAGCTGAAGATGTCGCTCAAAGTATTAATCACTTGGGAGGAGATGCATTAGCTTTTAAACTTGATGTTACCGTGCAAGCTGATATTGATAATGTTATTGCTTGCGCGGATGAATTTAATAATCGTATTGATGTTTTAGTGAATAATGCGGGTATACAATATGTTTCTAAGTTAGAAGAGTTTCCAGCAGATAAATGGCAATTGATTACTAATGTGCTATTAGTTGGCCCTGCAATGATGACCAAAGCGGTATTACCTTTAATGAGAGCTAATAATTTTGGTCGTATTATCAATATAGGATCTTTACATGGTTTAGTTGCCTCTCCATACAAAAGTGCCTACGTTGCAGCCAAGCACGGCATTATCGGTTTTTCTAAAGTAATAGCCTTAGAAACGGGCGACCAAGATATTACTATCAATACAATTTGTCCTGCCTATGTAAAAACGCCACTAGTTGAGAAACAAATTACAGATACAGCCAAAGAACATGGTATTAGTGAAGAGGAAGTTGTTAATAATATTATGTTGGCGCCAATGCCGAAAAAAGCATTTATTGATATAGAAGAAATATGTGGTTCAGTCAGTTATTTAGCGAGTGATCTAGCTAAAAATATGACCGGACAAACTATGGTATTAGATGGTGGTTGGGTAGCAAGATAGTCTAGTTGGCTATACGAAGGGCATAAAAGTAGGCTTGATAAAACAAGCCTACTTTTATGTTTTTATTAATATTTTTCTTTCATAGATAATTAGTTATGTTTTTCAATAAATGCGGTAATACTCGGTGCTATTCTTTCGCGGAATGCAGAGCCACTAAACGTGCCAAAATGACCAACACCATCAAAAACTTCATGTAATCTGTCATGCTCTGCAATATTGGTACATAAAGCTTGTGCTGCTTCGGTTTGGCCTAATGAACAAATATCATCATTTTGCCCTTCAATAGTATGCAATGGCGTATTAGTTATTGCCGATAAATCAACTAGCTCACCTCGGTAAGTCATTTTACCATTGGCTAAATCTTGATTAATAAAAATACGATCTACGGTTTCTAAATAGAACTCAGCATCAAGATCTAATACGGCTAAATATTCATCATAAAAGTTACGGTGACTGGCTGATTTTTCATCTTTTCCATGTAAAACATCGCCAAAATAATCCTTATGTTTCTTTATATGGCTTTCCATATTCATCGCCATAAAAGAGCTTAATTGAACAAAACCAGGATATACTTTTCGTCCTGCACCAGGATAGCGATTAGGCACTTTCATAATGACGTTCTTTTCAAACCAAGCTAAATCTTTGTCACTTGCATATCTATTGAGATCGTTAGGATTGATACTGGTATCAATAGGACCAGCCATTAAGGTCAGAGATTTAGGTGTGGCAGGATCTTTTGCCTTCGCCATTACAGCTGTAGCTATTAAGGCCTGAACCGTAGGTTGGCAAACGGCTAATACATGGGTGTTTTCGCCAATTTCTTTCATAAAATCGATAAGATAACTAACATAATCATCAAAACCAAAGGTTCCTTCAGATAAAGGAACGTTTTTAGCATCTAGCCAATCAGTAAGGTAAACATCATGGTCTAGAATTAAGCGCTCTATTGTTGCTTTCAACAATGTTGCATGATGACCCGAAAGAGGAGCCACTAAAAAAAGTTTAGGTTGTTGAATATCAGTATCTTGTCTGAAGTGAATTAAATTACAAAAAGGTTTCACTACAATAGTTTCTTCGATAACGTTAACCGTTTCCCCGTCAATTATTGTTGTTTTTATATCAAAAGGCTGTTTATTGTAAACTTTAGTCTGACGATAAGCGCTATCAAGTCCCGCACTGATGCTTTTTCCTAGTAAGGTCTTTGCAAAAGGGTTGTAGGGGTTATTCATTAATGTTTGACTCAACCCGATAAAACCATTCATCATTTCGGCGGAGCGACTATATAGATCGTAACTTTGATACATCATATGCTTTATCCTTCAAGTAAATTTTCAACTAGTATTATCCCTGTTACTTGAGCCTAAAATTTTTATATAGGCCAAATATACGCACATTACAGATCTGTTAGTTTACGTCAGAGGTGATTTTAGTTTACGTTAGAGTTAATTAAGGTTCCTATTTCATTTTTCGAGTTAATCTAGGTACCTATTTTTATTACATACTGCGGCGCAGCATTTCGATTTGAAATGAGTATACCTAGCAAATTTATATTGGTCAATAATTCTTTGCTGCACCGCGTCAAAAATAAGTGTATGCTTATGTCTTCACTACAAATAGAAAAGCACTATATGTTATTAGTTAGGGTCGATGTAGGCTGTTAAAATAGATAATTAGCAATTAAGTTTGTATATTTCAATTATTGTTTGTATCTTATTATCTTATTGTTATTGTTTATAAATTATTTACTAATGATTTTAACAAAAAAATTAACTTTTTAACTTAGGGTTGCTTAAAAGAACATCATTTATAAGAGCATCATTTACAAGGATATATTATGAAATCGAGTGATCAGAAAGAAGTAGCAGATTTTTTAGAGCAATACTCAGAAGTATTTAACACCATGTTTAAACAGGTTTTAAGTGGTACTGATACAGAAAGTTTAAATTCAATGTTAGATTCAGATAAGTTAACTGAACTTTTATCTCAAGGGGTAAAAGTTGATACTGCCGAGTTATTGAGTAAACAAATGTCTTTTATGACTCAGCAAGCTGAACTTTGGCAAAACGCGACTAAAGCATTACTTGGTTCGAAAGTTGATCCAGTAGTCACTGAAAAAAGTAATGATAAAAGGTTTCAAGACAGCGAATGGAATGAAAACCCGGTTTTTAACTATTTAAAACAGTCTTATCTGTTAAATTCTAATATGCTGCAAGATACGGTTAATAGTTTGCATTTCGATGATCCTAAAGCTGAAGAGCAAATTAAGTTCTATACTCGACAATATATCAGTTCTGTTTCTCCAAGCAATCATGCATTAACGAACCCAGAAGTTTGCCGAGACATATTAGAATCTAAAGGCGAAAACCTTATTAAAGGGTTACAAAACTTTATGCAAGACTTACAGCAAAGTCCTGCGGATGCCCTTAAAATCAGCCAAACTAACGCGGATGCGTTTACTTTAGGGGAAGACTTAGCTTACACCCCAGGTGATGTGATTTACCAAAATGACTTGATGCAGCTTATACAGTACAAAGCCACCACTAAGGAAGTCAATGAAGTCCCTTTATTATTTGTGCCACCTTTTATTAATAAATATTATGTCCTGGACATGGATGAACAAAAATCATTGATAAAATGGGCTGTAGGTCAGGGGCATACGGTATTTGTTATTTCATGGGTAAATCCAGACAAAACACTTTCTCATAAAGGCTTTAATGACTATATCAAAGAAGGACCAATCGCAGCACTTGATGTTATTGAAGAATTAACTACATCGAGCAAAATAAATGTTGTTGGTTATTGTATTGGCGGAACGTTGTTAGCAACAACCCAATCATATTTATTGGCAAAAGGTGATACAAGAATAAATTCATTGACCTTTTTAACAACATTATTAGATTTTGATGAGCCGGGTGAAATTGGCGTTTATCTTTCTGAGAAAATGTTACCTTTCTTGAAAAAGGATATTAAAGAGAAAGGAATATTAGATGGTCGTGTGCTTGGTTTAGCATTTAGCATGTTACGTGAAAATAGCTTGTTTTGGTCATATTTTGTTAATAATTACCTAAAAGGTAAAGATCCTGCGCCATTTGATATTTTATACTGGAATGGTGACTCTACAAATTTACCAGCGGAAACCTTTGATTTTTATATGACAAATACCTATCAATATAATAATTTGATAAAAGATGGTGCTGTTGAAATTGAAGGCGTTGCTATTGAACTCAGTAAAATTGATACGCCAAGTTATTTCTTAGCGACAATTGCAGATCATATCGTTTTGTGGCAAGCATCATACAAAGGAGCGAAAGCGCTTTCTGGGCCAACAAGGTTCGTTTTAGCTGGCTCTGGCCATTTAGCTGGTGTGATTAACTCCGTGGAACACGGTAAATATCCACACTGGGTTAATGACGAGCTTTCTGACACTGCAGAACATTGGTTCGAAAACTCTACTAAGAAAGAAGGTTCTTGGTGGACAGATTGGGATGAGTGGGTTGTTCCTCAATCAGGTAAGCAAGTCGCAGCACGCAAACAAGGCTCTGAAAAATATGCAAGTATTGAAGCTGCCCCTGGAAGCTACGTTAAAAAACGTCTTTAGTATAGTTAGTGGGTAACAGGTAATCTCTCTATTTTTGGGATCACCTTGTTAATCTGATAATTAAAATAGAAAGCGACCAGAAAGGTCGCTTTTTTTATGTTTGCAGTATATCTGTTATACTGCATGTTAATACCAAGTACATTAATTAATTGACCACTTAGCGAGAGTTAAAAGGCTTAGAGGCAAGGCATTGATTAAAGAGAATGGTTATTCCCTTATCGAAATTAATAACGCCGCATATAAGCCTTTTAAACTCGCCCCTTGGGAGTTCATTAGCGAACTGATAACGGCTCAAAATTAATGAAATATAGAATAGCTATGTTTAAGTAATTTTGTTTGTTCTAAGCTCGCTAATGTAACTCTAAGCTGACCAATTAATTAGTGTAATTGGTATAAGACTACTTCTTCTAAATTGTTAGTAGATAGCATAAGTAAAAATTAATAACCACTGAGGTTGCCGTTGATCAAAATTAAAAGATATCCAAATCGCCGTCTTTATGACACTAGCAAAAGTCATTATATTAACTTGGATTATATTCGAGAATTAGTTATTGCAAATGAAGAGTTTCAAATAGTCGATTCAAAAACAAATGAAGATAAAACCCGTAGTATTTTAATTCAAATTATCAGTGAAGAAGAGACTAGTGATCGGCAATCGTTATTAACTAATACCTTATTGAAGCGGTTGATATGTTTTTATGGCCATGATAATCAGGACTATTTACAAGAATTTCTTGAGCAAAGTCTCTCTGCTTTTATTGAACATCAAGATGATATTTTAAAATTGAACAGTGGCATTAATAAAAATTCTCCCTTTGGTTTGTTTAGCAGTATTGTTGAACAAAATATGAATATGTGGAGTAAGTTTAAAACGCCGGGAGATAAAAAATAAGTTTTTGTTGCACTGCAACAAAATAATAGTTGACTCTAGACTGAAAAATTGGTTAAATTCTCACCAAGCAATGCTGCTCAGCAGCAAAATTTTAGGAGAAATGCATGTTTAATCAATTTTCAGCGTTATTTCAGACCTCATTAAAAAAACCAATTGATAAATTGGTTGAATTAAATATATCAGCAGCAAGTATTGTTGCACATCAACAAGGATTGTTCATTGCAAGTTTGATCGATGATAGCCTTTCATATAGCCGAAATATTTCTGCAACTACTGATATCGCTAAATTGATTGCGGATCAATCAAAATTTAGTGCCGATGTACAGAGTCAATTGACTGAAGTGATAAAGAAAACATCTGGAACTCTTACCAAAGCTCAAAAAGACGCTGAAGTAATTCTTAGTGATTCTTTTTCGGCATTTTCAACTAAAGCGAGTCAGTCTGTAGTTGAAAATAAAGCAGCTGTTCCAAAGGTGGTTATTAAAGAAAATTCACAGCCAGCGCCAAAAGCTGAAGTTAAAGTAGCGCCAAAAGTTGAAGCTAAAGCAGCACCAAAAGCTGAAGTGAAAGCAGCGCCAAAAGCTGAAGTGAATGCAGCGCCTAAAGCTGAAGTGAATGCAGCGCCTAAAGCTGAAGTGAAAGCAGCGCCTAAAGCTGAAGTGAAAGCAGCGCCTAAAGCTGAAGTTAAAGCAGCGCCTAAAGCTGAAGTGAAAGCAGCGCCTAAAGCTGAAGTGAAAGCAGCGCCTAAAG
>SPKZ01012407.1_pt1 | contig 21388 bp, 14 predicted proteins | sample 2456571 | NCBI WGS metagenome assembly SPKZ01 (sample SAMN11192286, study PRJNA482655) | marine metagenome | biome: ENVO:00000447; feature: ENVO:00000244|ENVO:00000211|ENVO:00000569|ENVO:00002023; material: ENVO:00002151; isolation source: ocean water from marine abyssalpelagic zone ... | reverse complement strand
AATTATAAATTCAAATTGAATAAGTAAAGAAAAAAAAATTATAAAAATGGTATACACTCCATACACGAGCCTTACAACCTATTACTAGATCTATTATCTTGCCTATTATACTTCAATTTCAGACCTTCACCCTCAAGGAGTAATTTAACACTTAATTTGTGTTGTTCATCTTTACTGAATTTATTAAGGCAGTGTTCACCACATATACCACAGAATCTCATATAAGAATCAAGATCATCACTGTGTTTATCCTCTGGTCTTTCACTATATATACAATCGCATTTTAAACAATTCCAATTTTTAATATCGCTCATTTACTATTATATGAGAAAATAATTTCTATATTTAATTTCCTAGACTTCAATTTCTTGTGTGTCAATTTCTGGTACAGTTTCACCTTCTTGAACTATTGGTTGAGCCTCAACTGGAACACCCATTACATCTGCACCAACATAAGACTCTGGATCTGGTTTTCTCTTTTCTTCTAATGCTTGAAGAATCTCCGCTCTTGCTCCTTCTGATTCTCTAGGAAATGGAAATTCTGATGGTGTTTCCACCTCTTCAACTTCATGTTTTATCGCTTCTAAAGGTCCAATATCTTCTTTTCTTTGTAATTGCATTGCTTCTGGATTAAATACACCATATGGTACTGATGGTTCTCCCAGGGCATATAATACAGAAGGTTGTTGTCCACCTTCAGTGTATACACCAACATAACCTTCTGGTTGATCTAATACACGAATTTGATCATCTTCCATATCTTCTTGAACTGTACCAGTTACTACATTACCAAATTCTTTATCTTCTTCTGTAGGTCTTCCAGTACCAAATGCACTAATTGGATAACCAAAATTTACATCTGCTCTTCTACCTAATCCTCTTCTTCTCATTTCATCTCTATGAGTTTCAGCAAGTCCCATCATCGTATCTACTAACCTTCCTAATGCATCATCTGAAATTCCAACTGCTCGTGATGCACCTTCATATCCTTTCGTACTTGTTGTTGGTATTAATCTTCTACCAGTTGTGGCTGAAAAGAAGACTGGATATGCTGGGAAGGTTTCTTTAAGTACTCTATATAAATCTTGATATGTATCTGCGGTTGGAACATGAGAAACAAGATCAACAATCTTTTTAATATTACCAATTGATCCACCAACAACACCAGTAATTGCTTTAACAATTTCATCATAATAAATATCAACTCCTTCTCTTGCTCCCACAGGACCTACAGATTTTTTGGTTAATGTGGCAAGACGAGTTTTAACTAAATGCATAATTAAATCTCTTTCCATCATATTTTGACCAACTGGATCTATAATGGGTTGATCACCTAACTGAGGATCTTCTGGATCAGCATATACTCCATACATATCTGGTTGTGGATCACCAGCCTCTTCTAATTTCTCCGTAAATGCCTCACTAAAAGGATTGTTTCTATTTTGTTGGAGTAATTGCATTTGAGCATATGTCTTTTGCCATAATGGTTCTTCTCCACTTTCAATTGCTATTCTGTCTGCTTCTAATCGTGCTTCATCTAGTCTACTCATGCGTAGTGCAAATTGTGTCATATCATCTGCAGTCGCTCCACCCTCTTCAAATACAATTCTTTCATTATTATACATAAGTTCGTTGAATGTTGGTGATGTATTACCACCTACTGTTGTTGCCATATCAACCTTAGATTCTGCACCACCTTCTTCTGGATCATCTGCTGGATCTGGTATCTGTCCTTCAACACCCATAGCAGATGCTTCTGCTGGAGTTACAATTGGAGGTATAGGCATAAATTCTGGATTGATGTCTAAAGGAGGTTCTTCTGGACCTTCTGGTCCTCCTGGTCCTTCTTCCCACTCTTCTCCTTTTAAGATCGCCGCTACACCACCTTGTACTGGAGGTATATCTGCTAAACCAAAATTCCACATTAATCTTTCTTCTGGTGTATTAGGTAAATCTGCTAATCCGAATCTCCATTGTCTTCTCATATTTACTTGTCTTCTCATTTGGGCTCGTAATGATGGTGTAACACCAAATTGATTCATCACAGCATTTTGAAGTTCAGCGTCATATTGTACTGGATTTCTTAAATCTCTACGATCACCACCACCACCACCTCTTTGAGGCATAGGATCACTAAATCCTTCTTGTGTCCAATCACCACCACTAGAACCTTCAGCAGTTTTGGGAATTAATTGAGCATGACCTTCTTTTTCTGGACTTTGTTGTTTAAGTTGTTCTAAAATTTGTTGTAATAATTTTTGATCTTCTGTTCTTCTATCTTGTTTGGGAAATGGTACACCATCTGGTGTTGATGTAATGGGTGGTAACATAAATTTTCTCTGAATTTTATAAATTACACTAGAATTTTCTCCTAATGGTATTAATTCACCAGTATCTGGTCTTCTAATTTCTGTAAGAATGGTTGAAACTGGGTGACTTTTGGTGGCAGTAATAGTATATGTACTAGCATAACCATAAAAGAAATCACTTGATGCATAATTTTTTAAACAATAAAATATAGTTGGTTGTAACATACCATTTAAACCAGTCCAAGTATTGGGTTCAACTAACCCAGATGTTTGGAGAAGGTAATAAGCAGTATCAAAAAGCGTCGGAAGGTTAGATGCTGTTAATGCTTCTGAAGTTGCTTCTTGATTAATCTGCATAAATCCATTTGGTCCTAGACCATATAATGGAAGACCAGTAATATCATTAGTCGCTGGAGCGGCGGTTACTGAATCAAAATATGTATCAAATGTCAATGCATTTGCTATTGTTACTTCACTATTCATTGTCGCTGGTTTTTTGGATTCATTACATGTTACTGGATCTTCTGATGCATAAGTAAAACTACTAAATCTATTTCTATTATTACCTAATTTTGGAATTATATCAGTATAATTAAAACCCATACGACTTAATAAGCATTGATCCCAATTATCTTCTGATGCTTCTATCCAATCTTTTGTTATATCATTATGATTCACTTGAGTATTATATAAATTTTCTGTATCAATATATTGATTCATTACTGATTGTGCTTCTAATTCAGTACCTGGTTTCATCAACCAAACTTTATGTATGAAAATACCACTTAAAGTATCTGCTATGCCAGTATTATCTTGTGGATAATTTACTTGTCCAAATGTATTATCGCCAATTTGACCTGGGTAATATTTAATTTGACTAGCCTCTGGATTCGCCGCATCTCCACCTTCTTCATTGATTGTTGCAATTTGTGTACCAGTTTGTGGGACACCAGCACGAGCAGTATCATTTGCTTGTTCATACGCCGCAGAAAGTGTATTTGGTGTATAAAAATATGAAAATTCAAATCTTGCTTTATCACCATTCCAACTACATGTAGGAGAAACAGCCCCAATATTAATATAGTTTTGAAAATTCCATGGACAATCTTGAGGCATTGGAGAAAATCCCGATGTTGTTCTTCCACCAAAAAATGTCTTTCTTTGATCGTCTGAATTCATGGGTACAACTGCTGGATTATCAGTAAATGCATTTGAAATTCCAAAGAAATTCATATATTCAACTCTTCCTAATTCTACTGTGTCAACATTTACGAGGGCTGGATTGGTTGCAGTACCAACATTGGTTAATGTACCATCAGTACCATTGGTAACTGTTGGACAATATCTTTTGGCAACTCTAAAACAAATTAATGTCTTTTTTATTTTATCTGCTTCATTTACTGTATCACCATAACCATAAAATGTATATGGATACGCCGCTACTCCATATTTAGCACTTAAAGTATCATCTAATTCTCTTAATGTTGTTCTTCTACCATCACATGATCCAATTACTGGAGAAGTATGAGGTGCTGGAAATTCATTTCTAGCCCAAACCATAGTATCCTGCCAATCTCGTTCATATCTAGTATTTACTCTAATTCTCCCAATTTCTCTTCCTTCACCAGCAGATATTTTATCACCACCCATGCCAGAAAGTGTTAGGGCTGGACAGCAATGAAGACGATCTAATGGAGTTGGTGCACCAGTGGTTGCTGGAGCAACTGGTGCTTCACAAGCAGTGTGATCAAGCATAGTAGCCCATTGATCTTGATATGTTGTTGGTGGAGATGCTGAATCAGATAATACTGGTCTTTGTCCTATTCTATAAACCTCGTCAGGATATACTGGTGGAGATGCTGAACCAGCAATTGCACCCCAAAATCCAGTATCACCACCTCCAGTTTGATTTGTTCCACTTGAACATACTCCTTTTCCATATGGTGTTACAATTCCAAAACGAGCAGATGCATCATATGATTCATCACGGACAAAATTGGCTGGTGGTACTGTTGCGGCGGACGATCTCCCTTTAATGGGACAAGTATTGAATGGAGAAGTAGCATAATCATTTGTTAAACCTATATCTAAGTTGTAAAAGAAATTTCTTGGATCATTTTTTTCTTGATTTTTAAAACCTTGTAAATCGCCACCATAAACTTCTCCTTTTGGAAATAACTCAGCAAATTTCTTTACATTATATTCTGTATATTCCATATTTGTATATATAATATTTCCTTCATAATCATCACTTGCTGGATCTTCTTCTGTTGATCCAATGCAACTTACTTCATGGATATTATAATCAACAAAAGTAGTAGGTGTTTGAACTACAACACCACCTATTGTATTTACATTTTGTCCAGCCTGACCTCCAGCAATAGAACCAGATGAAGTATTAGCAGAATCATTTGGTAAATTAATTACCATTGATTTAACAGCACTATTTAAAATAACACATCTCTTACAATTCATTCTTCTATATGGTGCTCCAATAGTAGCACCTAATGCTGTATATGCCATATTATATATGTCACCATGAAAGAAGTGATACATCATTTGCCATCTATCTAAATCTCTGACAGCCATATTTCCATAAATTTGATTATTCCATATATAGTTATTATTACCAGTACTATTATATTTACCTTTTCTTCCAACTTTTTCACTAGGAGGAACTGGAGGCACTGCTAAATCTGGATTATTAATATTAGGGTAAGTTGCACTTCCTTGCCATACATTTGCACCACCACCACCAACACCACTTCCACTAAAAAGCCAGTCTCCTTTATAATTTTCTTGAAAAGAAGTTTGATTGGGAGAAGATAAAGGCATGTCACAACCAAGCCATAAATTGGCTGGTATTGTTTTATAACATGATCCAGTTAATGAAGGATATATTCCGTCCCATGTATTTGCTTGTGCATTAGCAACTGGATTACCAAAAGAAATAGCACCCCATTTATTACCATAGGGTATACATGTATCTTTTTTAGTAATATGTGCATTACTTGATGCTGAATGTTCTGCATCACCAATTTTATCCCATCTGTATACATTATTGGTTTGTCTCATTGCGTCAGTTATTTTTTGTGCCAAAAGATTTACATCTATATATTCTGTATCTTCAAGATCTATCACAACAAATGCTGTTAAAGGTTCTAATGATGGAGGTTCTCTACGACCAGTAACTGGATTTACCGCCCAAGGTTGCCACCCAGTATCACCAGCGATTCCACCTTGCATAGTTGTACCTGGTGGTCCTCCCATAAATGGTTGATTATCTGGTCTAAGCATAATATATGGTAAATTATCATTTCCAGCAGAAGCATTTGTTGAAGCCCAAAATTGTCCATTCTCACCTTGTGGTGCGACTGCTAATGCCGCCGCATTTATTGGTCTTGTTGGTGGTGCAAGTCTTGTTGGATCTGTAGCAATTGCTGTAACATTTGGTCCTTCTACAAACCATGGGTTTGCTTGGGTGAAGTTAGCACCACCTTTACCAGTAATGCCAGGATATGTTTTGTTTCTAAAAAGAGAATATCCTCCATCTATATTCTTGGCTTCTCTTGAATATCCACTAAAACCCCAACCTTGTGAAGTGGGCATACAAAATCCTCCTGGTTGTGGTCCGTTTATTCCTCCCCATGTAAATTCACTACCAATACCAGTTCCTCCTTGGTTTGCATAATCATTAGCAATTGGTAAAAAGCCAGGTTCAAAAGCGGGGGGTGTTCCTCCCATGAAACCAGTGTTTTGTGATGGTGTTAATATAGGAGTAAAACCACTTGTCATAGCATTATTTCTTGTACTTGGTAAATTACTTGCAACCCAAGTTGTAGGAGGGACATCTTGTTTTACTGTTCCAGTTGGCATTCTGATTGGAAGCATACATGCATATCGTCCAGAATTTGATAATGTAAAACCTATTTCTAAAACTACTTTGTTTCCTACATAATCTTTACCATCTATTTTCTTTTGATTAATTTCAATAGTATTCTGAGCCGCCCCAGTACTATTAATACATATTGCTTCTACGGATACTTGATCTCCTCTTTCTATTTTAAAACCATTGGCTTTATTTGTCCATGAGGATCTTGTGTTTTTAGGTGCTTTATCACCACTTGCGAGATATGAATTACTCGTTTTGCGTGAACATTCAATTAAAAAGGTTCTTACACCTTCTTGACCACTTACTTCATTTACTGAAGCGTTAGCCATGACTTCATCATTAAATCTTTGTTGTTCTCTATTTTTTCTTCCTAATTCGTTTTGTTGTGATTCTTCACTCATTTATATATACTTGAGAAAATTTTATAGATATTTTTAGTTTATTTCATAATTATTTTTCTATAATTGCTAATTTCGCACAGTCGTATTTTCTATAATAAATAAAAACATTAAGGAAATAAATAATATAAAGAAATAATATTTTATATATACTATATATAAATGAGTGAACGAACTAATCGTGTTGGGCAGAAATGCCAATATTGTGACAAACCCCTAAGAGCGATGAAGGCTGATAGAGTACATGGTTTTGACTGGAGAAGAAAATACCACAAGAAGTGCTTAAAAGAAGTAGAATTTTTACAAAGAATGAAATGGGAATATCCAGATATGCATAAAAACAATTGCAAATGTTTTCTTTGTAAGTAAAGAAATATTTTATATAATATAATATAATATAAAATGTCTAATAATACAAGTAGTTTATTTAGTGGTAACATGTCACAAGATTCTAAAACGATTGCCTTTGAAATCATGGTCTTTTTGATCTTTGGTGGTGGATTAAGAGGGATTTATAAATGGTTTAAATCTAAAAAATTTAGGTTCGTTATTACATCTAATAAAGGTGATTGCAATTTTGATTGCGAAAGTGTCCCAGAAGCAATTGCACCAGAACAACCAGAACAACCAGAAGTGGTTGTAGAAGAAAATAAAGTATAATTAAATTTTTATTTAATTTAATATTTAAATTAAATAATAATTGTGAGATATTTTTACATACCTGATAAAAGAACGATACCACCTTGAAGACTGAAGGATCTTTCTACATGACCGAATACATAGAAGTCAATCGCTTGATAGGTTTCTGAAGTTCTTGTTCTGTTAATGTTAATTTCTACTGGAGCAGTGCCAATGGCTAAACCAGCACCAGGTACATTGTCTCTAGTAAGTTGAAGAGGTACACCAACAAAATTCCACATAGCCCTTAAGAGATCTTGATTATATCCATTAATGGTGTGAGATGAAACTGACTGTTGATTACCACCAGCCCAGACATTATTACCCATAGAAGTTTCAGACGAATATTGATACATACCTACATTGTATGGTATACCCCAGACTTGGGATAATTGATCCCATAATTGAGCATCACCCTTATCACCAATTGCACCTGCTGGGTAAAGGGGTAAATTATTTACTGTAACTTGATATGTCATTTCACCTTGAGCACCTTCTGAGAAATATCTCCCTAAAACACCATTACCTGCTCTATTGGGAAACGCCATTAATAAATTTCTACAAGTTTGTTCGGACATACCACAGAGCCTACTAACTGATTGAGTACTGGCTTGATTCGCCCCTGGAATATCAGTACCAGTTAACGCTGGAATATCATTTACAATAGATATAACATCTGTATAATCAAAATTAATTCCTCCTCTGTTCATTTGTTCTGTCATTTGTTCCATGACTCCAATTTCTCCTTCTGGTGTAGCGTAAAATAAAATATCACAAACAAGTTTGAGTGAGTCAGTATCTACAAGATTACCAGAGGCAAATGCGATACCATCTCTAGGTACAACTCTGTTATTAACAACATCTTCACAAAATTGTAATTGAATGCTCCATCTATCTCTGCAAAGTCCGAGAGGTAGTTCCATACCAGCACTAAAACTGGGAAAGAGATCAGAAAGTTTAAATATAAATTCTGGGGATACTTCAGAATCAGTTACTGGAGTATAAGTTGTATTTGGTTGTACTTTATAAGGAGCGGCGTTTACAGCGGCGGTTCTTGCATTATTATAAGAGAGGGCTGGATCGTCCATATCTAATTTATATCTCCCTTGTTGGGCTTCTGTGGCTTCATTACTAACCATAAAAGCATCAGCATAAGTTCCTTTTCTTACACCATCAGTTCCTTTTCTATAATCAGAAGTTTTAAAGTGTCTTTGAATATTCATAAGAATACCAGCATTGTCAGTTGAGCAAACTTGCTTGTTACCATTAAAAAGTATAGCCCTTTGTACGATTGAACCAATACCTACTGAGGCTGGAAGGAATTGATTACCATTGGCTGACTTTAAAGAAACAGTAATATAAGCACCATGATGAAGTAAACCTTCATTAGGAAGCATGAATAAACATTCACCATTAGATGCACCAAATGCAGTCTGGGGTCTGATCACCCGGCTGTGTATGCGTTGTGAATTTCCCAAAGCGTCAGATCTTGATTGTTGAAGTTCGGCAGTCATTTTTATTATATACTAAACATTAGAAAATAATTTTTATAAAAAACTTTAATAAAAAAAAAGAATTAAATTATTTAATTAATTTTAAATTAAATAATTTATTAAACAAAAAATTTAAACATGTTTTTCTTATACTGCTACTGCTACTCCCATTGGAGAAAAGTTTACAGATGCTAAATGGAGGAAATATGTCATTAATGCATTTGCAGTATTACCATCATTTCTTGTTACTAGCCTTTCAGAAAATTGAGAATCCTTAAAAGATACACTACCAGTTCTAGTGTTCATCATATCGTATCTGCAACCCACACTGAACACCTCACCATTGATCTGGAAGTTTTGATCAGTTCCTAAGCCAAACTTATACTCTTGTGGATTTTGGTAGTTATATTTTCCAGTTTCTCCAAGAGTATTTGGTACATTTTCTGTTTCACCATTCGCAAGTTGACCTTTAGTTTTTCTATAAGGTGTAACAGCGTCCATACTGTAGTACCATCTTTGAGGATCAAAGACCTTATTAAGGTATACATTAGCGGCACTTGCACCAGCATTGACTGGATTTAATGTGTTCTCATCAATCACAAAATCTAGCGGATACATAATTCCAGATTTCTGAATAGTTGTAGTTGCTAATGGACTTGTCCATTCTGGTTCACCCACTGTAGCACCACCAGTAGCGGCGGTTGCTGTTCTTCTAAAAGAGGGGGTTAATGATGAATTTGCGGCATAATTATTAAGTTCTGATGCTGGGATATTATTTGCAACTTGTGCAACCACAGCCCCTAAACCTAAGGAGTAAGCATGAGTATCATCTGATGCAATAATATTACTGTATAATGAATTCCATGAAGAATATACCACTGTACCTTCTTTAGGTAAATCCTCAGCGGAGGGACTGATAATATAACTACCAGTTAAAACTGGGTCAATCAACTCCACACTGGCTTGTTGTTGTGCGGCGTTATCGCCAAAAATAGAGAACACATCAGGGCTCAAAGTTAGTTGCAACGAAAGTCCCCCGACTCCACCATCGTTTGATAAGTTAACCATAAGTCCTTGAGATAAAAATCCTAAAAGTAGAGGAGAACATATTGAGAAGGAATACATACCTTGTGCTGATTCTTGGGCTACTGCTGGATCACCATTTCCAGAGGCTATGTTACACATTCTACCTTGAACTTGATCATTACCAGCACAACCATGTAATGCTGTTAAATTGGTGGAATAATCACTCCAACCATTTGTTTGCTGTAATAAAGAAGCACCCATTCTATTATAATTTCTTATTGATTCTATTGTTGCACCAGAACCATTTTGTAATGTTACTGTGGAAAACATACTGGCTACACCATTGTTGGCACTCAATTGCATTTGCACTGGACCAGCAGGTAATGCACCAGGTTGATAGTCTCCATTTTGGGGGGTTAGTCCATTTGCTCGTCTAACTCTGACTTTGGCACATAATCTAAGGGTAGATGTGTCCAATAAGCGTGATGTTCCTGAAAAATTATATTTCAGTATTGGCGAACCATTTGAGTAGGAGAAAATTCCATTATTAGTTCTGTTAATGCAGGAAAGTTGAAATCGCTCGGTTTTGACAGACATTTTTATTATATACTAAACATTAGAAAATAATTTTTAGTAAAAAATTTATTAAAAAAATAATTCAAAATAATTTAATTTTAAATTAAAATTAAATTAAATTATGAAAATCACCGTAAAATTCTTAAAATAAAACTTCTATACCATCAGTTTTGATAACTGCAGTTCTAATATGTGCCATTTGACCAAACCATTGCTTCTCTTTAGTGGGAGGAACTCTATATTCTAGATTAAATCTGATTTCATTGGTTTTGGCATCATAACTATGATCATCTGTGGAAAGTCGTCTTCCACATGTGAAGTGGTTAAAGTAGTTTCTGAGATCATTTACCTTAAGTCCACATCTTTCAACTGCTTTGGTCATTTCTTCTACAGCAATTGCGTCCCAACCATTAACACCACCATTTGCTTGTGTTGCGGATCTTAATGTATCAATTGGGAGATCAGGTTGTAATGTTGAATTTAAAAGATATTGTACTTGTCTAAGACTTTCTTGGTCTGGTTGTAAAGCACTATTTACCCATTGTAATCCTCCACTACCCCACGATGATGGCGAAGGAGAAATGACTAATGATTTGGCTCTACCTTCTAATGTAGGTACGAGAATTGATGCTTTTTGTGCTTTATTATCTTGAAGTCTGTATAAATTATAAGATTGATATTCATATACTAAACCTTCTTCTGAGTCAACCATTCTATTTTGGGCTTCTAAAATTTCTGGGGGTAATACCACAGTTCCTACTACACATTGTACATTTACAACTTCAAAAGCAAGAGATGGTTCTACTGTCAATGCAGTTGTTGCTGTACCTCCTCCTACTACTGCTTGAGGGATCAAACCACCATCAACTCTATTGGCAAAACTTGTTCCATTAAATAAAGCGGCGGAAGGTAAAGAACCATCACCAGCAGTCTGTGCGGCACCTAATACAGCGGCACCATTTACAGCACAAACTACACCATCACCAGCGGCTGGTTCTGTAATTCCAGTAATTGTACCAAGATTAATATAAGATAAAGTTCCAGTCCCCGCTGGAGCATTTGCACCATTAGTTGTAAGAACTAATTTTTGACCAACAAGACCACAAAATTGGGCTAAAGATCCTGCTCCTCTTCCAGCAAATTGACCAACATCAGCACCACCATCTGCTTGTGCATTAGCAATTGTGGGATTAGCAATTCTTACTGAAGTAATTGCACCACCACCTGGTAAAAAACCACCAGCGGGGATAGCGGCACCATTAATTTCATCAACTAAAAAGTTATGATATTGAGATGTGTCACCTTGGTATAGTGTATCTACATCAGCACCAGTAATACCTTCAGAATTAACTGGAACGGTTCTCCTATCACCAGCAATGGCTGGTACAGCAGTAGGATCAGCACCTACAACTGGTTCTCTGTTAAAATCATACCCATAAGCATTAAATGTTGTAATGGCTTCAACATCACTTCTTAATAAAATTCTTAACTCAAGACCATCAAGAGCCATAAGACTTAAAATTTTGTTTGAGTTAAAAATACCACTCATATAGATTGGTAAACAGACCTCAACATCTGTGTATTCTACTCCAGCCCCATTTTTTCTGGAATAAGGGGATTGCATTCCATTAGACTGTCCAGAAAGATAGCCTCCGACATTTTTACCACCAAAACCTTCAGCCAAAAGTCTTTGACCATATTTAGATTTATCATTATCATAAGTACTTAATACTGACATAAATGCGGCAACTTCTTGGAGTGACTCCAATAATGCTCCGAATCCAGCATAAATGTCAATTCTTTGGATAATTGACCAAGCACCAGCCTTACCATCAAGTGAGGCTAAAAATGGTTGAGCACCAGTATTCTTAATTCTGACCACGAACTTTAAATAAGAAGAAAGTGGATTAAAGTTCCCTAAGGTACTAGGTATCTTAATGATAATTTGATCTTGGGCTTGGTAAGCACTTTGCCTCTCAGAAAGTACTACTTTTGCAGTTGTGGGGTAGTTTTTTGATTCCGATCGTGAAACAGTAGACATCATTTTATTATATACTAAACATTAGAAAATAATTTTTATAAAAAACTTTAATAAAAAAAATAAATTAATTAAATTATTTTTAATTTAATTAATAATTCTATAATTTTTTAAAAAGAAGTTACATGACCTGAGTCATATCCTCTACTTGTATCAAACACTGGGATTGCAATACTCGTGTTCAAAGATGGGTTTCGTTCCCCAAAATCATCTGGGGGATTTACTGGATCTCCTTGTGCTTGTTTCTGTTCTTCTTTACCTTCTTCATATTGTTGTACTCCTTGGTAAGCAAAGTAAGCCATTGCTCCTAGATCCACCGCTTCACCTAAAAAGGGGATTCCTTGTAATGCTATATCACCAATAAATGATTTTTCTGCTAATCTTGCTGGTGCGGAAGTTATAGCCTCTAAAAGTCCCCCAGCAGATTCCTCAGCCATAGATGCTCCAGCCTCTGCTACATTTGATATACCTCCTTCTGCTAATTCATGGGCAGAACTAACATTGGCTTCTAAACCACTTCTAAGGGTTTGTTCTGCGTCTGCCTCAGCCCCTACGCTAAATTGTGGTTCTTCTAATCCTTGTGCTCTTGCTCTTCGTGACATTGCTCCTCTTGAATCTCTGTCAACTCCAAAACGCTGGGCTTCTGCTCTTGTTCTATTATAATCTCCACCTTCCATCATTTCAATTTCACCTCCTCTTGGTCCACCAGTAGGTGCATTAAATTCTTCTACTGTTCTTGCCATATCTGCTTCTGAAGGTTGAAGTCCCATATCTTCTACAGCACCATGTCCTTCTGGATTTGCTACATATCCTTCTAATTCTCCATCTTCCAAAAGACTATGTGGGTGATCTGCAGATAATCCTACACCATCTTGTTCTTCTTCCAAAACTGCATAAGTTCCAGCCTTACCTCTGTGAACTAATCCTTCACCTCCTCCTAATCCAACATCTACTCCACCTTCTTGTGTAGCAATGTGTTCTAATGTTGTATCTCCTAATGGAGTTTTAATTTCTTCAGTATCACCAGCAAGATCTTCACCATAATGGCGTTTATACGATTCAGTAATCGCTTTTTTAACTTTAGGGTAAGCACTTTTAACTGCTCTTACACCACCAAGACCAGCAGTTCCTAATGCTACAGAATTCATTATTATTCCTTCACCTTGGGTAATGTCATAAAGTGATTTTCCAATATCAATCTGTTTTTTTGTGTTTTCTCTACCAGCCTCCGCTTGATACTTATTAGCCCATTCTTGATGTAAATTATCTTCTATACCAGAAACAGCACCTGCGAGTCTTCCAGCACTTTGTACATATTTGTCATATCCAACACTCATTTTATTATATAATAAACTTTAGATTTTTTTTTTACAATTAATTTTTATTAAAAATTTATTCTGAATCACTTTCGTACTCAACCACTTCATCTTGTGTTCCTTTTCCTCCATCTCTTGGATATATCTTTTCATTAAAATTTTTATATGCTTCACAAGGTGTTCTATCTAATTTTAGATATAAGAAACAATATGGTTCATTACATTGATCCCATAAATCTTCAAAAGATTGTGATCCACCAAAAGAGTCACCATACTCTTCAATAATTGCTTCTCTTTCTTTCTTATTTTTAATTGTACCACCAATTAATGCGTCAGTTGCATTTGTCCTAATTGTATTACCTAATGATCTGAATTTTTGTGTGGAAAATATGATTAATGATGCTTTGGGTGAATAATGCCTAAATCGTGACGCTAAATAGGTAAGAGCACAATTTCTTTTTAGATCAATACAATCATCAGCAACCACTGAGTATGATCCTCTTTCTTCATATGGCATTCGCTCCTGATATGCACATATTTTATATATTAAATCATCTGAATATTCTGGGTGACATGTTGAGGGATATTTCTTTCGGATATGTGCCATAGTTTTATCATTCATAATCGTTGGAGATATAAAGAAACTGGTATCAAAACAGTCGGTATAAAAGTTGGGATTAAGAAACATATTAGTCAGAGTCGTAGTCTTCCCTGATCTTACTGTTGCTACTATTATCATGAGTGCACCCCTTTTAATATCTGGTAGATTGGGGTGTATTTCCCTCTTTAATTGATTAGATTTCGGTAATTCCTCATCTATCGTTGGCAAGATTTCTAAAGAATTATTTGCATTTTTTTTGTCATTACTCATTGTATCTTTATATTATATAAGATATTTTTTTATAGATTTATCCTTTTTTATAGGGATTTTTCAGAAATAAATGATCCCATTTTCCTTGTTCTGCTTGTTGCTGAACTTGATGAGTTCTATTTGTAGAGCGTCTTGCAATAGCGTGGGCTTGAGATCTTCCTATAGTTGCTTTTTGTCTTGTTAATTTGGGTGGTTCAAGTGGGGGGTGATCCGCAGAATGTTGTTGAGTTCTGGGTGTTGGAGTTGTTAAATGTCTTGATGCATGTGGGCTAAAAAATGATTGTAATTCTGATAATTCTTGTAATGAGTATTTTCTATCGCTCATAACATTAGGTCTTTCTTTTGTAACATATTTGATATTGTCTTGGGGACTACTTGGAGGAGTGGGAGCATTAAACGCTTGTTTTGGCACAGTCGTATTACTTACAGGTTTTCGTGGTTCACGAACACTTCTGCTTGGTGGTTGTATATCAACCTTAACATTTTCTTGTACTATTTCGTTTTGTACTTCATGTAAAGGTTCTTCTTGGGTTTGTTCTTGTTGATTTAATGCTTCTCTCCTTGCTTTGGCTTTTCTTACTGATGCTTCTCGTGCTTTGGCTAAAGCGGCGAGTTTCTTCTCAGTCATCGCTGGTTTCTTTCTTGGTTTTGTATCTTTACCTCTCATACCTGGTGCTTTTTTACCATTTGCAGATCTCCAATCTTTAGCATCTACATCATCTAAAAGTTTCTTAGGTTCTTGAAATATTGTCTCTTGTTTTTCATCTTCTGGATTGTCAACAATACCAACATCGTCTTTGGCTTGTTCAATTGCGGTTTTGGGAGGAGGTGCTTCTGTGATTTTTGGAAGCATATCTTCTAAGTTCTCTGAACTATGTGTCATTTATATATACATGAGAAAATATTTTTTATAGAAAATCTTAATTTCTATAAAAAACTATAATAAAATTTATAAAATATGCAAAAACTCTATATTTATCTGTAAGGATTAACTGCTCCATCTGGAGGATCTGGCGTGAATTCTAAAAGAATACTTGTGTATTTATCTAAGCCCTTAATCTTTTGTCCCCATTCGTCTGTAAGTCTAACATTAAGTTGATTTAATTGTAATTCAACACTATTATCTAATCTAATCTCTGCTGGTCTAGGATACATATACCAATATGCACCAGCCTCAGTGTCTCCATTGTATACTGATTTTAATCTTCCCCATGCTACAATTTGAGCATCATCACCAGTAGCACCTAATTTACCATTAATTGGAAGTCCAGGTAATTGGATCAAAAAGGTCTGTCCAGTATCCCATTGTTCATTTGGACTATTAGCGGCGGATAAACTTGCACCAGCCTTGACACCATTCACTGTACTTGCTAGTCCACCATAAACTAGTTTTGCCACTGATGGATTCTCAAAACCTAGAACACTTGAGGCGTTACATTGTTGACTCATATTATATATTATTGTATTATCTTCATCTTGCATGATTGCACCAGCACCTACATTATCATAACTTACACGATCAAAAAGTGTCCATGTATTGGTTTGTACTGATCCGTCCCACTGTGGAAATGGTCCACCTGGTACAGCGTTACCAATACTGTTACCTGGTGTTTCTGCTATTTTACATGCCATGGTGTCTCCAGCCAATCCAGTTCCTTTGGGTACTTTTGCCTTCCATACACTTCTTATACCTCCTTGTTTCATTACTGGTCTAAATTTAGTGATGTCATATTCATCACAGAGTGTAGCGGCAACTGCTGGTCCACCATTGATACCACTTGTTGCGACCCAAATTTGAGAAACATAACCAGTGGCTTTAGAACTTACTGCTGGATCATTATTGGCTACAATACGCTGATAGATTGTAAATTGCCATGCTTGACCCCAATCAATATCAATATCAAAAATAGCGGCATCTGGTTTCTTGTATGTTACACTTCCAACAGAACCAAATTCATTAAATTCTCCTCTTAAAATCATGAGTTTCAATGATGGTAAACCACTGGCTAAATCAGTTGAAGGTATAATTTCCCACCCATGAAATGGTTTAAAATCTGTTCCTTGAATTCCATTAAAATCCATATTAGGATTGTAACCACGCTCTAGACTTCCAGTAGCATATCCAAGATCACCGAATGCTTGATATGGACCAGGAGGGAGATCTTCACCTTTACCTTGACCAAATTTGGCAATAGATTGAGATAAATTTGTTACTGGACATATTCCACCACACTGTAACGCCATTTGTTCATTAGTAATTGAACCTGGTCCACCACCAGCACCAAAACCCCATGATGTACATGCATCTACAAGGGCATTAAATTGAGTTTTATCTGGTATACCACCATTTAATCTAGGTACACAAGGGAAGTAATTAAAATTTCTATTATAACATGCTGTATATGTTGATGTATCACATGGTACTTCTATAGCAGTTGCACCACCACCATTAGCAATAGTGGCTGGAGTTTGATTGTTTCTTTTCTTTGGTCCAAGAGGATCTCCTTCATCATATGTAAATTCTGGGACATTATATTGTTGATAAAGACCTTCTTTTGGTCTTGCTGGGGTTTGTTGAAAGACAGTAAGTTTAATACTTCCAGCGTCCATTTCAAATCTAATACCCTCTGCTTCTAGGTCATTTGCTCCACAGAAACCTGGGATAATACCTCCAGAAATCATAAGATTTGCTTCTTTTGACATGACATCACAGAGATCAATCCCATCTCCGTTATATACACCATGTGGTATTTTGACTACAACATTAGGTAAATCCATTGTATCATCATCGTCCCCAAAAAGGAGTACAAATGTATCATTGGCTTCACTGATAATGACATCATCATTTTTGTTTCCAGCATACCCATCAATATTGATTCCATAACCTAAACATCTAACTTTTGTGTTAGGTGGGAGTCGTAAGTTATTAGACAAAAAATTGGTGAATTCAGCAGGATCTTCAGTTCTTGAATTTAGTGAGATTAAAGACATTTTTATTATATATAAACATTAGAAAAAAAAAATAGTAAATAAATTTATAATTTTTTTCTATTCTATTATTAAATAGAATGGAAAAACTTAAGTTCAAAACTGAAGCCAAACTTAGACTGAAGAAGAATGCTAAATTCGGAAGTTTGCAAAACGAAGATATGTTTCTTGAGAATGAGGGCGATGCTCATTCAAATCCTTTCAAGCATTGTAGATGTAAGTGCGAGAAAAAGTCCAAGCAAAAACCAGTGGTAAAACCCAAGAATATCTTTCAAAATTGGAAAGATAAAAAATAATAATTATGTAATATATATTATCAAGTATCAAAATGTTGATAATATATACAAATGATGGAATGGTCGTGATCCCTTCACTGCCTACTATGAAGCCAGAAGACAAAGCAGAAGCGGAAATACCGTGACCATTTATGATGGCAATAATTCAAAAGGGGTAGATGTGGGGAGATGAACAGATCCAGGTTTATATGTCAAGTAGTGTATACAGTGTATGCCAAAATTTACATCATTTTCTTTATAATAATATATTTTAGATATTTTTTCTTGAAAATTTAAATAATAATTTGGTATACACTTCATACACTAACTCCCCATTTTGGATAAGTGACACAAAAGGGCAAAATATTTGGCAAGAATCCCCACACACTAAGAGACCTTTTAAAAGTATATTAAAAAAAATAAATATCTAATATTATAATAAATGCCTCAATTAAATAGTAGTCATCTGGCGACAGCAAAAAGAAAAGCAAGTAAATTAGGAGTAACGGTAAAACTATCTACACGCAAAAATAAAAAATTAGATGTATTTAAAGGTGATAAGAAAGTAGCAAGTATAGGAGATAGTAGATATACAGATTTTATTCAATCTGGAGATAAAGCGAAACGCAAAGCATATAAAGCACGACATTCTAAAAATAGAACAAAAGTTGGTACTGCTGGATATTATGCTGATAAAATATTATGGTAATTAAAAATCATTTATTAATCTAATAATTAATAAATGATAATATTTTTAGTATATTTGGTATTTATCTTTCTTCTTCCTTCTCTAATACCTCTAACCAATTTTCACAATCATAAATACTAACAGTTTTATGTTCATCAGGTACGACATAAGGAGGAGGCATTTCATAAACACCATATTTTGATGGGATTGGCATATCTTGTTTCACACATGCATTTCCATCTTGAAGTAAAATTAATTTTTCAACTTCTTTATTAAATTCTTCATATTCAAAAGAGTATTTATGTCCACTTCCAACTCTCTTTTTCATAACACCATTCATCTTCTTAATATTTGTGGCAAATTTATTAGGTGCTGGTTTTTTCTCTTCAGATTTTTCAGTAGATCCTTTTTCTTGACTCCAGAATTCACAAAATCTATTATATAATTCATCTCTAGTATATTCATAAGGTTTATTACCATCTTTAAAGTTCCATGCTCTCATATGATCATTATCCATGTTATGATATTTTATTCCCTTCTCATATAATTCTTTTGATTTATCAAATTCTTGTTTAATCCACATCATAAACAATTTATAACAATTTAAATTAAGATTCATCATATCACCTCTAAGTTCAGTCATTGGTCTAGAAGCATGAATATCAATATCTTTAACATCTCTTGTTAATAATTCTTCAGCAAATTTTCTCATAACCTTTTTATCATCAAAAGCAGTGTATACTGGTACAAAATATCTTTTATCTTGGGCGATTGAATCATCTACTTCTATTGGCATAGTTCTTCTATCATCAGTAGGAACTTGAAATGAATTAATATGATTTGTAGTAAAGTTATAGTTATCAAAACATGGCACATTCCCTTCAATATCAATACCTTTCTTTTCTCTAGCAAATGATGTTGCTGTAATTCTATCTTTTAAAGTTTCTGTAATATTAAAATTAGATTCACCACATGCTTCATTTAATACAATTAATAATTTCCCAGTAATATCACTAAATCTTCCAGCAAATTTTTGAGGATCGGATACAATTAACATCATATCTTCACCTACAATATTTTTGATAATTCTTTCAGCAATAAGTGATTTACCAGTACCTTGTTTACCCATAAAGATAGGACAACATTCAGATTTTGTTGCTGGAAATTGTAATATTTTGGCATAATAATTTAAGATCCATTCATAAGTTTGTCTATTATGATTAGCAACAAATTGTACATGTTTATATATCACTGAAGTATCTGCTGACATGTCAAGTTCTGTTTTAAGAATAGGATAACCTCTCCATAGATTGAAATGATTTGAAGGTGCTTTTAAGGGTGGTGGATAATATAATGCTCTATCATATTGAAGCATATTTTCATCTACTTCCCATTGATTAAAGAATTTACATTCTGTATAGCCTCTAAGATGAGAATTCCATTCCATTGATTTAAGATTAGCACAAGCATCAGCAAAATTCTTACGATTGTACATCACATGATTAAATTCATGTACTCTATAGTATGCAACTGGATTAACAGTTTTAAAATGATATTTTTCAAAATATCTCTTTTTAGCCTTATAACATAAATTATGAGGTTTTCTATATAATGCAAATCTTGATCTACTAAAATTAGTCTCTGGTAAGATCCCAGTAGTGTCCAGTGGTTTTTTGAATGGTTTAACAATAAAATCAACATATTTCCATTTTTTATTTATGTTAACAAGCATATCATCAACTCTATCATCTTTTAGAATTTGAAATCCATCATAAGAGTAACATGTAGGATAGAAACCATTATCATAAAAATCTTTCATTGCTTCTAAAATGACTTGGGATTCAAGATCTTGAAGAATTACACCTAATATTTTACCATTAGAAACTCTAAAATCTTTTTCTTTCCAAACACCTTTAATCCATGAAGGAGGTTCTCCCCCTTTTTTAGAATATGCGTCCCAATCTTCTTGTGATACATATTTGTTACTTGCTTTCTTTCTTTCTTTTTCTTTAACAAAATCCGCAATTTCTCTAAATACACTTTGTTGAGGAAATACTAATAATACTTGTTGAATTTCATTAAAATATTCTAGTAATTCTTTACTAAATATGAAATCTCTTACATCTAGATTAAATGTTTGTTCCCATTTTGGGATTCTAATATCTTTACCATCTTTTTTTATTCTAGCACCAAATAGAAGCATAGTAGATGCAACTTTTAGTAAATCATATTTAGTTTTGGATTTAAAATTTTCTTTATTATATTCCTTAATTGCTTCTTCATCAATCCAACAATCTGCAAATATTTTTAATCTATTTTCACAGTAATAATCAACTGCTGGAAGATCAAAGAATTTATATTGTTCATTGGCTTGTCTAATTAGATTAGGGTGGCAATTAACAACATCAATGTCGCATTCAGTTTTTTCAAATAAATTGGCTCTAGGTTCTGAACCCATAGTAGTAGCAGAAGAACGATATTGTTTACAACCTTTATTTTCTTTGATCCAATATCTTCCGTATTTTTCTTTTTCATATTCAATTTTAACTAATCCATTTTCTGAATCTAAGGCATCTTCGCAATATCTCATGAGAAATGGTACTCTCACTGGGTGCACTTGTTTATGTTGCCACACAAGTTGGCACTCGTGTTGACAAGGGACTTCATGAAGAATAATTTTCTTATCTTCAAGGGTTGGGCGAAACTTTCTCTGGCTAAGTAAGTCGGTCATGTTATTATTATATATACTATATATTATATTTTTAAGTCAAAAAAAAAATAATAATTAAAAATCTTTAAGTAAAAAAATTTAAATTAAATAATAATTTAAATTTAATTTT
>SPKZ01022247.1_pt1 | contig 21439 bp, 26 predicted proteins | sample 2456571 | NCBI WGS metagenome assembly SPKZ01 (sample SAMN11192286, study PRJNA482655) | marine metagenome | biome: ENVO:00000447; feature: ENVO:00000244|ENVO:00000211|ENVO:00000569|ENVO:00002023; material: ENVO:00002151; isolation source: ocean water from marine abyssalpelagic zone ... | reverse complement strand
TGCCACAACCAAGTCTATCAGCAGAAAAGGTAAAAAGATGACAAAGGCTATCTTAAACGCTGTTTTCAACTCACTGAGTAAAAAAGCAGGAATTAAATGCACCATTTTTACATCTTCAACAACTTTTGGCCGTTCACTGTGTGCCAGTTCAATAATCATAGCCAAATCTTTTTCTCTTGTTTGGTTGATCATAAAATGTCTAAGGGGTATTGATGCGTTGGTGATCGCCTCTCCCAGTTTCACTTTACCTTCCAAATAAGGAACCAGTGCTTCTTGTTCTATCTTTTCATACGCGGGATACATAGTAAAAAAAGTAAGAAATAACGACAAAGTCAAGATCACACTATTGGGAGGGGTTTGCTGTAAGCCCAAAGCTTGTCTTAACAAAGATAAAACAATAACGATACGGGTAAACGCAGTCATTGCTATCAGCATTGCCGGTATCAATGATAAAAGTGTCAGCACCGAAAATATTTTTAATTCGGGTGCCATTGACTCCAAAGCGTTTTCTTCAATAAGGTCTACTAATGAATTAACTTCATATGCCCCTAATGAAAAAGGTATTAGCAGAAGTACAACAAATATAAATAATAATTTAACCATTGGAACTATTCTCAACGTCCTTGTGAGGAACTGACTGAGTATTAAGCTGCACCACTCCCTTATCTGATTCAAAAACCAAAAACTCCGATTGCTGATAGCTAATGACATAAACACGAGCTGTCCGCGAAAGGTGTTGAACCGTTTTTAATCCAACCAAATCATTCTTAGTTCGACTCTGTGGTAATTGGCTCTTCTTTTTAAAATAAATAGCGATGGTTGCAAAAACAGCTACTAATACCAGTAATAGAATAAATTCCATACTGAATATTCCATCGTCTTGTTTATAAGGGATCGATGACATAATTTACTAATTCTTAATATTGGTTATTTCGATACCAAAATTATCACCAACAGCAACTAACAAGCCTTTAGCAACAACATTACCGTCCAGGATTAATTCAATTTCCTGATCTACACCCGTAGACAGTTCTATTACTTCACCTTCCTGAAGCGAGAACAATTGACCAATTGAACTGTCTAAGCTACCCAGTTTTACATCTAACTGGATGGGTACTTCTTTAACTAAGCCAAAATTTCTATTAAGTACCGTATTGCCATTGCCTTCTGTATTTGTTATTTCAGCAAATTCAACGCGTTGTATATTTTCACCACTCATAAATTTCTCCTTACTTTGATACTACTAATGCTAATTTGTTATTGTATTTACCAATAAAACCTTTTATTTCAAGGCTATTGTTTTTATCTGTTAATTTTACCGGTTCATTTAACTTTTGATTTAACTTAATTACATCCCCGGGTTTAAGGTTCATTAAGTCACTTAAAGTTACCTTTGTTGCCGCAAGTGAAACGTCCAATTGTATTTGCGCGTTTTCCAGTGATTGATCTAAACGAATGACAGGCTGCTCACTACTTTGAGTGGGACATTTATCTTCAAATAACCCTTGAGCCGCGTCCCGGCAAAGCGCTATGCTCAATTCCCGACCATTCAAGTTGAATGAAATACTTACGACGAACGGTTTGTTTATTATTCCTGAAACAGACTCTTCAACTAATTCAACTAATTCAACTGAAGAAGATTGTAAAATTTGTGCAGAAAAATCTAACAAACACCGTGCCGAAAGTTCACTGCAAAGCACATCTTGATCAATCACTTCAATCGCTGGCAAATGCAGTGCTTGAGTAGCCAACCAAACTGATTCGCTTTCCTGGTGATGCTGACTGACAGAAAAACCCAGTACACTTGAAGAAGCGTTAGAAAATCTTTTGTCTCCATCAAATTCAATACAGCCAAACAATGATGTTGAATAATTGAAGGTTAATTCTGGTTTTTCATCACCAAACCAAATTTTTATCCAACAATAAATATGTTCAGCACAAGCTTCTTCTAACGCTTGTCTCTGTTTTAAAGTCAGGGTCGATAATCTACGGACAGACATTAACGGCCTCGGGTATTTTCAAATAACGTTTCCAGCAATTGGTTAGAAACATTAAGGATCCGTGAACTGGCCTGATAACCATTTTGAATGACGATCATGTCAGCAAATTCACTTGATAAATCGACGTTTGAAAGTTCCAGGCTTTTTGACGCTATCTGGCCAAAAGAACCTTCACCCGCATACGATAATTCTCGCGTTTTATTAGAGGTTGCTTTAAATAAACTACCTTGTTCTGATTTCAGTGCAGAAACATCTTTAAATGAAGCCAAGGCAATTTTGTCACCTGTTCGCTCTTCACCATTCGCATAGGTCAGCTGCAATTCCCCTGAGCTATCAAAAAGTGCTGAAGTCAAAGAAGTCAGTCCGTAGCCGTCTTGACTATTAGCTTTTAAAGATGACGTACTACCACCAGAAACCGATGTGGTCCCCGCTAATGAACCTGGCTCTCCAAATTTAATATTGATCGTGTCATTATCGCCGCTACCATTATCTATCTGAATATTGAATTGATTATAATCGGTAACTAAAAGTCCACTTGAATCAAAACGAATTTCACCATTTCCTACTTCATTACCATCTTGATCTACTACTGTCACTAACCAACTACCGGTGGTCTCTTCACTATTATCAGTGAAATCAAATGTTAATTTAGTTTTAGCACCTAAAGTGTTAAACACAGTAAAACCACTGGCTTGATGCGATGTTGCATCAGAAGATAAATTACCTTTAAATTCCACTTCAGTGGTAGTTTTGGGGGGCAAAGATGAATGTTCTTCAATGCTAATTTGCTTTAAGTCGCCTCCTTCCGTCAGAGCCATAACTTTAGCACCGGTAGCTTTATCAATCAGAACACCATCACCATTAAAAGCAAATTGTCCCGCTTTGCTATAAACTAATTTTCCGTCTAATTCCAAGACAAATAATCCGTCACCTGTGATCGCTAAATCAGTGTCGTTACCCGTAGACTTAATGTCACCTGTTGACATACGATGCGCTTCACTACCTATTTGAGCACCATAGCCATTTCCGCCACCACCCAGACTTTGATAAAATGAATCTTTTCCTTTATAACCTGGGGTATTCATATTAGCGATGTTATTACTTACGGTGTCTAGATTTTGTGAAAAAGACAACATACCTGAAAGTCCGTTATAAAATGATTGAGACATCTAATTTACTCCTTAACTAATTGAATTTGATTTAACTTAATATTTTCGATAAAAGCACCCGACGAATCTTTCAATGTTAATCTGGGGCCATCCTGATAAAAATGTACCGCTTCAACGGTACCGACAAAAGGTAATGTTGCGGTTGTTACTTCAACCTCTTGACCGATTACCGACATTGCCTGGCTGGTAGCATCCATAAAAGCAATACCTTCAAGTGTTTCATGACTTTGACGAGCTTGTTCCAAATTGGTGAATTGAGCCATTTGGGCTAAAAACTCACGGTTATTTAAAGGTTCAAGCGGATCCTGATTTTTTAATTCTGCCAGAAACAACTTAATAAAATCTTCTTGCTGCAAGGCAACTTCATTGGTTTGGTTAGTTTCGCTTGCAATAGTACCGATTGACTCAATTGGCATTTCTATCTCCTTTATTTGAAACAAATTGATTGTCGCGCCATAGTTCATTACCGTTGTAATAAATAGCTGTTGGCAGTTGTTCACCTGACCAATTAACAAGCATTTGTGCCAGTTCATTTATTTGTTGTGCTTCACTTGCGTTGTAATCTCTGATCCAGAGTTTTACTTCATCGTTACCATTTTTAGTCATCGTCACATTTCTAACCTGACACTCAAAAATATACGATGATAATGCATGGGATAATGACGAAGTTGTTCCCATTTTTAATTGTGTAGATTGTCTGGTTTCTGTCGCAATAGCTGAAGTTATTTGGTTAGTTGCAGCAGTGGGAATACCGTCTTGTTTTGCTAATGAAATAAACGGGCTACTCAAATAATATGATTTTCCGGATGCAGTTCCACCAGAAAGTGATAATGATTCACCACCAATATTAACGCCCTCATAAGCCGTATTTTGAGTCAGGGTATTAGTAGCAAAAATTCCAAGTGCTATATGACTAAAATTAACATTTACAACAGTAAACACAGATTCATTATTTACCGTTGCATCGTTATTTATCCCACCATTAATTGACTGCGTGCTTACGGTAGTACTTTGGTTATTAGCATACAATTCACTTATTTGTTGTTTTGCATGACCGATCATATTAAATGAAAGATTGTGCTCCAGCTCTGCATTTAAAGACGAAGCTTCAACAGAGGATGTCGACATTTCAAGATTATTTTCTTTGCCCTCACCCGTACCGCTGTTATTCAACGATAAAAACTGAGAGAAATCACCTTCTCCTTCAGCAAACTTCGAACCTGCATTACTTTGTACAGCTAATAAATATTGCTCATTACTTACTTGCATTATCCATTGCTCCTTTGATTATAAAGTTCAGATATTTCAGCATCCTGTAACTTATCTCTTTCAGTACTGATTGCTGACAAAATCCCGTCACATTTGTTATTAAACACGCGTTGTTTCAACTCAACTTTAACCGCTGCCTGAACAGCTGTTTTGTGTTGCTTTTTAATCGTAAACAATGATGCTTCTTTACTTTTTTGATTTGCCGTACCCACTTGAATTGACTGCAAAGCTGCACTTAATAACTCAATATGAACTTGAGAATGGCTGGCCAACTTTTCTGCTGTAAAGTGTATTTTTGATTGTTGTTCTTTTAATTCAGCTAATTCTTTTTCAACAGTGTTCAATTTTAATTTAGTCGCAGCCAAATGACGGTTTACTGCAATTGCACTTACCTTTTCTAAGGTAATTGCACTTTTGATCACCTTTTGTTTACGCTTAAGCTGTGAAATTATTTCATGAGACATGCTTATTTATTCCTTTAATCACACTATCGTTAACCGCTATAACGGCTAACTGCTGAAGCAAAACTTTATCTTTTGAAAATTCACCTTTCTCTGTCATTTTTTGACATAAAAACTTCTCAACCTCTTGATAGCGTGCAATCAAAGTTGATAATTGATCATTTTCATCTTGAGAAACGGCGCCAATTTCAATTAATTCTTTGCTGTCTTGATATTGACTTAATGTTGTTCTTATCTGTTTAACCGCCTGAATTTGTTCGTCGACATTCAGCGTATTAAATAACCGGCTTGTACTTTTTAATACATTTATTGCGGGGAAATGACCACGTTCAGCTAATTCTCTGGTTAACACTATATGACCATCAACAATAGCCCGAATGGTATCTACGATAGGGTCGTTAAAGTCATCACCTTCAACCAGAACATTAAATAAGGCAGTAATAGAACCACCATGTTTAAAATTCCCACAACGTTCCACTATGGTTGGAATTTGTGAAAACACCGATGTGGTATAACCTTTAACAGTAGGTGGTTCGCCAATGGCTAAACCAATTTCCCTCAGTGCCATCGCAAACCGGGTAACAGAATCCATCGTAAACAACACTTGTTTACCCTGATTAGAAAAATATTCAGCAATAGCGATTGACGAATACACGGCATGAGCCCTGACTAAAGGCGGTTGTTCTGCTGTAGCAACTATCACCACCGTATTTTTCATACGTTCATCTTTAAGGGTTTGTTCAACAAATTCCTGAACTTCCCGACCACGCTCACCGATAAGCGCTATAACGTTAATATCGGTATTTATATTTTGGCAAATTGATGTCAGCAAAGAACTTTTACCAACACCACTGCCTGCAAAAATACCAACTCTTTGACCTTTACCTAACGTAATAAAGTGATCAATAGCGCGTATTCCCGTTTCTACAGGCTCAGCAATCTTGGCTCTGTCAAGTGGATTTATTGGCTCTTGATAAAGAGGATAATATTCACTACCTGTTAACGGTTCACCTTCATCAAGCGGTTGAACAAAAGCATCAACAACCCGGCCGAGCAAATCATCTCCAACATAAGTAGAGGCCATTTCTCCGGTGGCGACTACTTCACTGCCCATAGTAACGCCGCGAATTTTTCGGTAAGGCATAAGTAAAACTCTATTTTCTTTAAAACCTACGACTTCCGCTTTAACACTATCGTCTCTGTTTATTGGAAATACTTCACAAATTTCACCAATAAATACCTGAAGACAAACAGCTTCTATCACAAGACCAATATATTGAGTAACATGACCTGAGCGTTTACGAGTCTGCATTTGTTGTAATTGAGTTAGCGCAGCTGATAGAGGCATATTACTTATTAACCTCTACAGACATCAACGTAAGCACTGATGCCAGTTTTTCCCGTAATGTAGAAGTGATCACACCATCAGGTAAACGTAAACAATAATCGCCCTGACTCAATTTATTACACGAAACCACCTGGATGTCTTCATCGCTAAAGAGCTTCAGTGCTTGAAAAACACCGAATTCTCTCTCACTCAACTCTAATGTCAACGGGCGTTCAGCAGCAAATTCATCAGCAATTGACTGTACCAAATTGCCGACATAACTAGCATCGGTCAATTTTTCTTCAAGCAACTTCAAAATTGCAAGCTGAGTAAATTCAACTACCTGCTTTTTTTGATCTATGACGACTTCATAAGCGCCTTTTTCAAAATTAATGACCAACTGTTTCAACATGGCAATTTGATTTTGCAATTCAATTTTCAGTCGTTCATTTTCTTCTGTTGCAATAGAGTTTTGCTGTTTAACTTCGTCGGCAATTTGAGTTTTAGCTTGTTCAACCCCTTTGCTACGTGCGCACTCTGTTTCACTTTTAAGCTCTTGTGCAAAAACAGATGAAATTAAATTTTTCTGCTCTTGTGCGGTTAACTTTGATAAATGTTCGCGCCAATCAGGCTGTATTGTTTTATCACTTGTTTTATTAAGACCCGATTGTCCAGCACTAGCCCCCGGACTTTGAGGAACCGCACTAGGTTGAACCTTCAAATTTAACACTTGTCTGGTTTTAGTGGTCACTTGCGCATTACGAATAATAGACATACTTCAGCCCCTATAATCCACTGGCATAATCTGTTAAAAATTCAATCGATTTAGGTGCTAATTTAGACTTTAATTTCAATTGTTCGGTTGTTGCTAAACTAAGTAACGTTTTAAGTGAATCACATTCAAGCGTCAAAAGTTTACCTTTTGAATCTTTAGCGTCAACCAAACCTAATTTAGTGATTTGTTTCTGAATAAGAGGTTCTACATCAACAAAACCTATATCAGATAATTCCTTTAAAGCACCCGCCACAGCAGTTTTATCGTCTGATGGTATCCGTTCAAGGATCCAATCAGCGTCTTTTTTAGATAAACCATGCAACCGCAATGCAACCAATTTATGATGCTCAGACACGTGACACACCTTCTTGTTCTACTTTTTTCTGCACTGTTTGCTGTAACTGCTTAGCGGGTAATTCAAGCCAGTTTTCTACTTCACTCAATACACTAAGACGCTGTTGCTCAGTTAATTTATGCTTCGGCCAAAAGTGCCAGACAACAGCAATAACAACACACAGAAAAATCAAAACGAATGCAATGGTAGTTTCACTGACAGATGACTTTTTCTCAGCTATGTCTGCCACAGCACTTCCTGTCTCAGCTATGCCTGCCACAGTTTGAACTTGCACAGTATGATTAACATCCGATTTTGTTTCCTGGCTGAGTTGTTCATTCAACCCCGTAGCCACTGATTTTTCAGTAATAGCATCGAACAACTGATTCACATTCAACGCTGAATTCACTTCCGGTAAATATATTTCAACCGCAATAACATCACCACGCTTTTCATCTATTCCCAAACCAGCGATTAATACTCTTTTCACAACAAGCAATTTTTCCTCAGAAAGCTCGCTGCCAATTAATACTCCTATTGAAATATTTTCAACTTCACCCACAGCAAATTCTGTTTCTTTGGATATATTTCTATAGCTATACTTCAATTCAATCAGACTGGTTTCATTATTCGATTTTTTGGCATCGTCAGTCCTTGCCACTGGCTTTTGCTCTTTTCTATGAACAACAACCCCTTTATCGTTAGGATCAATACCTTTAACAACCGATTTAACCTTGTCATAATTCAGTGTTACAGCAACTGATAAACCAACTTTATCAATGTGAAAACTATTACGGAGTAAATTCCTCGCTTTATCAGTTAACTCCCTTTCAATATTATCCTTTTGCTCAAATCTGTCATTTGCAGCAAACCATTGTGAATCATTCGAATGACGGCTGACTAATGTCAAACCATTGTTATCAACTAAAGTTACGTCACTACTTTCCATATTATCGATAGCTGCAGCCACTATTTGTTGAATACCACTGATTTGCTGCGATGATAATTCAGCCCCTGATTCCAGCGTTACAATGACAGACGCTTTAGGTCGGGAATTGGTAACAGTGAATAATTTCTTTTCAACAAAAGTTACATGTACCCGTGCTGATTTCACTTCTTTTAATAAACTAATAGAGCGCCCAAGTTCACCTTGAATTGCTCGTTTATAGTTAACTTTTTGAGAAAACTCAGTCATGCTGTAATTAACATCGTCAAACAATTCCATGCCCGATTCAGGGAAATGGTCAACGTTTAAGTTTGCTAAACTAACCCGCGCTTGATTCATCTGATCAGAAGCAACCGACAATACAGAATTAACTTCATCTACCTGAAATTTAATTTCAGCTTCATTTAACGAGCGAATTGCTACGCCCATTTGATCTGACGATAAACCGTCGCGCAATGGAACAAAATTGGTTTTTAATGTCCACCAAAATAAAAATACTGCTAGTGATATAATCACTAAAATACTTACGCCAAACGAAATTCGTTGTGACTGTGATAATGATTTTAAATAGTCGTTCATAATGTTCTCTGGATTACAATTGCATACGCATGATTTCTTGATAGCCTTCCAGCAGTTTATTTCTCACTTCTATCACGAGTTGTAACTGCAATTTGGCATTTTCTAACGACATCATTAATTCATGAGTACTAACCTCATCACCTACTGCTAATTTCTGCAGCATGACATCACTTTTATTGAGTGCTTCACTTGTTGATTGAATTCCATCAAACACTAAATTGCCAAAACTAATCTGATCATTCGATATAGTTTCAACACTAATCGACTCACTTACATTTATTGATAATGTAGAGATGTTATTTATTGCTTCAATCATTAACGTCTTCCTATTTCAAGTGCTTTTCTTGCCATATCGTGAGAGGCATTAAAAACCTTGACATTGGCTTCATAAGCACGGGTTGCTGAATTGATCGAAACCATTTCGTTAACCATATTAATTTGAGGCATTCTTATATACCCTTGTTCGTCTGCCATCGGATGTTTAGGTTTGAAAACTAATTTATTTCCAACCTGAGTTTCTTCCAGTTTCGCATTTATTGGTGCTTTTACTAATTGTTCAAATGAGGAAACGTCATAACTGGCTTGAGCTTTCAAGGGTGAAAACTGGGCTCCTGTTTTGTTTTGTATTACATTAGCGTTAGCAATATTGATAGCAGCAGCTTCTAAACGTAATTGCTCATACCGCATACCCAGTTCACTAATTTTTAAAGCTTCACTACTCATTAGCCTCTCCCGTTACTTACTACTAAACGCATCATTCCATATTTACGATTCACACCTTCAATTAATGCTTCATACTTCATACTGGCTTTAATTGAACTGGCAACCTCTTCATCTAATTTAACTTGTTCATCAGAAATTTTATAAATCGCCTGTTCTTCCATTGCTTGCCAATTTGATGACCAGCCATCAATGACTATTTTTTGACCCCAATCATCCATAGACGATATTTCATTTAGCATATCTTGAAAATTAATACCTATTTTCTGATAGCCTTCTACATTTGCATTAGCAATATTAGCTGCCGCAACTTTTTGTTCTGACGTTGCCATATCTAAAGATAAACGCAATAAATCCAATGTAACGTTAGATATTTCCATGAGATTCCCTTTTACTAAATAATTACTGAATAATTAAATCTGCGTGCAAAGAACCCGCTTGTTTAATTGCCTGTAAAATCGAAATAATATCCCGAGTTTTCAAGTTTAAATCCTTCAAAGCAGTAACCACTTCCGACACATTAGTTCCTGAAACAGTCGTTAATGTTGCTACTGCATCCTCACTGACACCTATCTTAGTTTCAGGCACGATAAGAGATTGAATTTGGTCATTTTGAGTGTTACTAAATTGAACGTTTGGTTGTGATACCCGATAAGTGGTTTCAATTTTTAAATTCAAATTGCTATGGGCAATTATCACGTCTGAAACCATCACATTAGCACCGGAAACAATCGTTCCTGTTCTTTCATTGATAACAATTCTTGCGCCGATATCAGGAGTTACCGTTAAGTGTTCTACAGCTGCTATAAAACTCATTGCATTAGCACCATTCAAATTAACCTTAATTTTTCCCGGATGAATAGCGGTGACTTCATATTCAGGAAAATGTGCAGTCAAACGGTTAACAATAGAATCTGCTGTTGAAAAATCGGGACGTTTGAGCAATAAATGGATATTGCCATCCTCAGAGACAAAGTTGCTGTGTAACGTTTGTTCTACAGTACCGCCTCTAGGAATAACCCCGACAGTAGGATGATTTTTTTGAATTAAACTTCCATTTAAATCGTACTTATAGCCACCAACTAATAATTGCCCCTGACTCAGACTATATATTTCGTTATCTGCAGCCATCAAAGGCGTTAATAATAAAGTACCTCCAAGTAAACTCTTAGCATCGCCAATTGAAGATACACTTACGTCTAATTTATCCCCTTCTGAAGCGAAGGGCTGTAAAGTAGCAGTAACCATTACCGCAGCAACGTTTTTCGCCCGAATATCTTTGGCTTTCACATTAACACTGAAATTAGCAAGGGTATTAACGATAGATTGAATTGTACTTTTTGAACTTGAGCTATCCCCTGTTCCTGCTAAACCAACAACCAAACCATAGCCAACTAAAGCGTTATCCCTTACCCCTTCAACACGCGCTAACTCTTTAATTCTAACGCCATCCGCCATCGCATTTGAACATGAAAATATCAGGCCTATATAACAGGATATTAAAAACGATCGAAAATTTACCATTATACTATCCCCAACCATTTGAAAAATTTATAGAGAACACCACTGTCCTGCCCTTCAGTAACAACACCCTTTCCATCAAAAACAATAGAAGTTCCGTAAACCCGATACGAAGGTATCGTGTTATTTGCAGAAATATCCTGAGAACGAATTTTTCCAGTAATAGAAATTTTCTGAACCTCACCATTAATAGTGATGCTTTGCTGCCCTGCAACAGACATATGCCCTATTTGGTCAATACTTTTAACCACAACCGTAATTTGTGTGCGGATAAAACCACTTCGACCAGTACTGGCTTCACCATCATTTTGAGCCTGAAGGGAAAGTCCTGCTTTGCCCGCATGTTCTTCCGCAAACGCTTTACCGGAAAAATTAAAACCACCGCTCGCGCCCGTTTGTGCATTTGCACCCGCCTGAGCATTTTCTACCACAATAATGGTAATAGTATCTCCTACACGGTATGCGCGTTTATCAGCGGTCAACGACTGATAGCTTTTAGCATTAAATACTTTACGTTTTGATTCTTCTGCCATTAATTGATTAGCAAACAGAACCAAAATACACATCAATAAAATTTTAATTTTATAGTGCACTTACTACTCCTTTTTTTATAACCTTTGCTTTAAAAGCTGATGCGGCATTATTAAGCTTTACAAGAACCACCTGGTTCAAATAACCTTTTTCAAGTACTTTTCCAAATGCAGAAATACTGATGTTTCCTTTTTTCAAGGTGATCTCAACTAAATCACCAGCATCCACTAAAGGTATTTTTTCAATATAACGACGTTGTAAAGTAACCCCTGCACCAAGATGCCTGACGGTTCTAAACTCATTATTTTCAAAATCACTTAAAGTAACAGGCCCATTAAAAATTGAGACCCATTGTGGAATAACCTCTGCTTTTGTAATTACATCTCCCTTACTTAATTCTGATTTAACAACGAAGCCAAAACGCTTTGCTTTAACCGAATACCAAAGTAAGATTTTTTCAACTTCTTTGTTGTTAACTTCAACAGATATCGTAACCAATGTTCGTTTTTTAAGACTAAAGAAAGTCCCGTTTTGAACCTTGTAACTGATGTCCCCCAAAGGCAACCAGACATTTGTGGGTGATGTAATTAATGAAACTGATCCTTTGTACTGCTCAGTTTCCATAAAACTTTCTAAAAATTCTTGTGCTGTTTCACTGATTTCATTTAACGATATTTTTTGCATTAACCGCAAACGCAACACTTTATTACCTGACCAATTTATCTTTTCCTTCGCCACTGAATTTAATAATTCAGCCAATTTATGTACGGATAATTTATCTTCCTGCGGCAAAGTTATTTCCATATTTGAAAGCTTTGCTAGAAGTGCAGACTTACCATTGGCGAAATGAATAATAGAACCAGCTTTAACTGTGCTACTGCCGACATAAAGCCCTGATTTCAATCTGGCCTCAATCGCCAGGAGATCAGTGGTTAACGTCATAAATAACAATAAAACAGCTAAACGAATCACCGTTATCTTCTCAAATTATTGATAGTTTCTAACAATTGATCTGATACCTGAATTAAACGCGCATTAAGTTGGTATCCACGTTGTGCCAACATTAAATTAACCATTTCTTCAGTCATTGATACGTTTGAAATTTCAGAAAAACCCTGCAATATTTCACCAAAGCCCAATTCCCCTGCAGTGCCATAAATGGCTGCACCAGAATCTGCAGAAGCTAAATAAACATTATTACCCGCAGTAATTAAACCGCTGTTATTAATGAATTTTGTTAATTCAATCTGGCCTAATTCTAGACGTTGACTTTCGCCATCAATTTCTGCAAAAACTTGACCTTTACTATTTATATGCAAAGCTTGAGTATCTACCGGCACTTGTATATTGCTTGACAATTTCAATCCTTCAACGGTGACCAAAACGCTGTCATTATTAACACGTAAACGACCGGCACGCGTGTAACCCAACTCTCCATTTTGCAATTCAACCTCAATAAAACCATCACCTTGAATGGCAATATCAAAAGGGTTATTCGTTTGTTTTATGCTACCAACTGAAAAATCTTGAGTAACAGAGCCGACATGAACCCCTGCGCCGCGAATTGATTCATTGTTATTTAAAGACGACTGCTGATTTAGATTTGCCGAAGAGTAAATTAAGTCAACAAAGTTAGCCTGACTTTTCTTAAAACCAGGTGTGGCTGAATTCGCAATATTATTGGAAATAATATCTATCAAGCTTTGTTGTGCATTCATTCCTGATTCAGCAATATATAACGATTCGATCATGTTTAACGTTTCCCTATTTGGTTAATTCCGGTATTCAGCATTTGGTCGTAGGCCAATACAACTTTTTGTAAACTCTCGCTGTGCCGGGACAATTGGATCATTTGTATCATTTCGTGACTTGAAGAAACATTAGAGGTTACTAATGTTCCTTGTTTTACAGGTGATTCAAGTTCTTTAGTTGCCCCGGTTATTTGATAAAGGCCGTTGCCTTTTAAGATAAGTTGATCATTAGACAGAGGTTGGACGATTGAAAAACGTCCAAACTCTGCTTTGTCTAAAAATAATGTGCCATCAGGTTTCGCACTTAATTGAGCTTCCCCGATATTTAATTCACCCTGCTGTGTCATAACCACGGCACCTGATGCATGTAAAACCTGACCATTACCATCAAGGTTGAAGGCACCATTTTTACTGTAGAAAAGTTCTTTACCTAATTTTAGGGTAAAGTATCCTTCTCCTATAATTGCAAAATCAAGTTTATTGCCTGTCTCGTTAAGCGTGCCGGGTGCATCTGATATTTTTATTGATACATTGGCAATTGCCGGGTTTTGTTCACTTATTTGTGAAAACGGCACGACAGCTTGATAACCGCTGCTATTTAAATTAGCAACGTTCTGACTTACCCAGTTCAACTGAGTTATGTTATTGTTTAAGCTGTTAACTACAGCACTAATTGCATCAGTCATAACGGTATCGCTAAGCGATTTTCTCCATTTCTTCGGAAAGTCGTATCATTGAAAACGCTTTCACATTTGTTGTTGGTGGAATTTCATTAAATGACAGTACATGTAAATGAGGAACAACCCGCTCAGAGATATGCTTAAGTTGTCTTCTCAGCATTGGCGAACAAATAAGTACCGGAGTTAATTTGTTAGTCAGCATGGATTCTGTTGCGGTTGCCAGATTTTTTAATAATGGTTCTGTAACGCCCGGCTCCAACATCATTGTTGTGGTGCCGTTATTAGTTTGTATACCCCGTATAAGGCGCTGCTCTAAACTTGATTCTATGGTCAGGACATTGAGTTCACTTTCATCAGAGCTTACTTGCTGACAGATCTGGGTTCTTAATCTAGCTCTTACTTTGTCAGCTAAAAATTCTGCTTCTTTTGATACTTTTCCTTGATCAACTAAGACTTCAAGAATTAATTCCATACTGCGAATTGAAACTTTTTCTTGGATCAACAGTTGTAATACTTTTTGAATATCTGAAAAAGACAATACGGTCGGGATCAACTCTTCAATTAAATTACCGTGTGATTTTTGTAGCCGACTCACCAGCTTTTCTGTTTCTGCACGGCTTAACAATTCACTGGCTGATTTTTTGATTAACTCTGTAGTATGAGTTAACAATAATGTTTCAGGATCTACGACCGTATAACCAGCAGTTCGGGCAAACTCTTTTTTATCTTCATCAATCCAATAAGCAGGAAGACCATAAGTCGGCTCTTTCGTTTTACTGCCCGAAAGTGGTGAACGTTCGCCACCGGGATCAATCGCCATAAATTGATCGACTTCTATTTCACCACTGGCAACCTTTCCGCCAAGTATAATTAACTGGTATTGGTTGGATTTCAACTTGCTGTCATCAGTGATCACTAACTCAGGTAAAACCATGCCATAATCCATCGCATATTGTTTTCTGAAATTTGCAATACGCTCTAAAAATGATGCGCCATTTTCTTCAACGAACAGAGCCACTTTATTACCCAGTTTAAGTTCAATCGAAACTATACTGATCATTTGATACAGATCATCAATACTCTCATCTGTCGGTGACTCGCTGTCTTTCTTAACATTATTACCTTTTTCTTCCGCTTTTCTTTGATTTCGATAACAAACAATACCAGTGGTTAAAAACACAAAAAGTAAAATTAAAACAGGTGTAGAAGATATCCCGGGAACCAATAAAGTTAATCCAAGCGCGCCTGCAATGATAAATAATATTTTTGGGTAAGAAGATATTTGCTTGGCCACTTCAGTGCCTAATTGTGCATCCGATGCAGCACGGGTAATAATAATACCTGTTGCAGTTGCGATAACTAAAGAAGGGATCTGAGTTACAATGCCATCGCCAATCGTTAACAAGGTAAATGTTTGTAATGACTCTCCCCAGCTCATCCCCATTTGTGCAATACCGATAGACAAGCCACCAATAATATCAATTAAAGTAATAATGATGCCCGCAATGGCATCCCCTTTAACGAATTTTGTTGCACCGTCCATTGCCCCGTAAAAGTTTGCTTCTTTCTCTATGGTTTTCCGTCGTTCTTTAGCTTCATGCTCATCAATTATTCCCATATTTAAATCAGCATCGATGCTCATTTGTTTGCCTGGCATACTGTCTAAGGTAAACCGTGCAGCAACTTCAGCGACCCTTTGTGCGCCAGCGGTAACAACAACAAATTGCACAACAACTAATATAAGAAAAACCACCATACCAACAACATAGTTTCCACCAACAACTTGATTCCCAATAGTGCCGATAACATTACCTGCATCGCCATGGCTGAGAATTAAACGCGTCGCAGTAATATTTAAACCAAGACGGAATAATGTTGCAATAAGTAATAACGATGGGAAAGTAGAAAAACTTAACGGTTTATCGGTATAAAACGTTAACAACAAAATTAATAAAGCAAAGCAAAAATTAGTAATCAACAGAAAATCTAACAATTCTGGAGGAATAGGCGTAAACATCAGCATTAAAATACCGATGACACCAAAAACTAAAACCGAGTCGCTTTTGTTACTAATGGCAAATTTCATTCTATACATTTTCCGTTGTTAATGAGGAATTGGTGGTATATAACCATTGATAAATCGGTGCTAATTCTTTATATAAATTTTCATCGACTCCACCACCAATTTTGCAATTTTTAAAAATACTGCGGGCTAAAGATTTATTTCTAACTTGAGGGATTTGATAATGTAATCCTAAGTGACGTATTTTTTCAGCAAATGACCCTGCCCCCATGGCAAGTATCACAGGTGCACGCATTTCTTTAGGTCTATATCGTAAAGCGACAGCTATATGTGTAGGGTTGAGAACAATAACGTCTGCATCTTTTACTTGTGCTAAAGATGTCGATTTTTCCAATAAAGCTTTCTGTTCTTTTTTCTGCTTAGCTTTAACTTGAGGATCACCTTCACGACGCTTATGTTCATCCTTGATATCTTTTTTACTCATTCTCATATTTTTAGCAAAATCAAACTGGGTGTACATCAGGTCGATAAAAGAGATGGGTAAAAAAGCAACAATAAGCCAAACTAATACCGTAAAAAAGATGAGTATTAATGCATCGACACTTTGTTCAAACGACATGTAATAAAATTTGAGTAAACTCGGAACGCCGTTTGTGACCCCGTAATAAATTAATGTGCCTAAAACGGATAATTTTAGTGCCACTTTGAAAAGTTCAAATATTATCTTCATTGAAAATAATTTTTTCATGCCTTTCACTGGGTTCAATCGTGTAAAGTCGGGTTTAATTGGATGACTTGATAATATAAAACCCGTTTGTAACAACGAAGCGCATATCGCGATAATTGTGATCGCCAGTACAGGTAAAATAAACATGGCAATTAATTCAAAAGCCGTACTTTGAAATAAAGATAACAGTACCTCTCTTTCAAAAATAAGTTGGTTCGACAGAACGATAAGGTTCCCTAAAAAGAGTAAAAATTTCGCACCAATTTCATCGTACATGGCGTAAGCTGCACACGAAAAGGCGACCAAGCCGAGAATAGCATTTAACTCAGCACTTTTACTTACCTGACCTTTTTTTGCTGCTTCCCGCAGTTTTTCCGGGCTAGCCTTTTCTGATTTATCTAAATCGTCTGCCATACTATCCTGCCAGCAAATTCAGCCAAAATTGGCTAAATAGTCCTGTTATTTTTTCAATTACTGGTGTCATTACCGGCACCGATGAAGCAAGAACAAATATTCCAATCATGATCTTTACAGGTAAACCAACAAAATAAATATTCACTTGCGGCATTGACTTAGATGCAACGCCCAATGTGATATCTAATAAGAATAAGCAAGCAATAACAGGCATAAACAACAACATGGCTAACATAGTTTGCTGAGTTAAATAACCAATAAACATTCCGATGGAAGCATGAGATAAATGATCACCAAGCGGCACAACTTGATAACTCAAGGTCATCATTTTCACGACCTCCAGATGCATATCCAATGAAAAAAAGGCCATTAGAATTATCCAGCCAACAGCAACACCAACTAATGGAGAATTATTATGTGTAGCGGGATCAATGATACCAGCAGCACCAAAGCCAATTTGCATATCAACTACACGTGCAGCAAAAAGCACGGCTGTAAACATAATTTGAAGACCAAAAGCTAATGCCAAACCAAGCAATAACTCCTGAATAAAAACTTTAATTAACTCATTAACAGATAAATCACTGACAGGTGCAGGCATAACTAACGCAATTGATATACAAGCTATCATCAAGAAAACGATTTTAATTAACCCGGGTAATTTACCAAAAGGAGTAGAATTAACCGTGACAAACATGGGGCCTATCCGTGCGGAAACAAGTGCTGCGGTTATGGCGTAATTGGCCATAACAGACATTAGATTGAATCCTTAATATACATAGGGATATTTGAAATTAAGGTAATTGAAAATTCAACAATAGTGATCAACATCCAGTGACCAAATACCGCTAAAGTCACAACAGCTGCAACAATTTTAGGGACAAAGGTCAACGTCATTTCTTGAATTTGAGTAACAACTTGAAAAATGCTGATACATAAACCAACTACAAGTGCAACTACCAGCATAGGGCTAGCAACTTGCAAAGTCGTCTGCAAAGTACTCGCCATTATTGAGAGGGCCCAATCTAATTCCATAATTTGTTACTACCGATCTAAAATTACAACTAAGTTTTACTATTATTGATTAACTGAATGAAAGGAACATTAGTAAGATGAGAATGACGGGCTAGTATGCTATTAACGAGTTCTTGTGCTTTTTCGCTTTCGCCATTTTGTTCTAACAACAAACTTTCTGCGTACTCTGCACTTAAACATTGGCTGTCGAGTCTTTTAGCAATTCGAATAAGTTTGTTCGCCAATTCAAAATTTCTTTCGGTAATAGCTATTACCGCCAATGCTCCGTGACTTTCTGCGAAATTTTTATCGATTAACAGCGCTTTTTCAAATGCAGATTTTGCGAGTTCACTGTTTTTACCGACAAACTCACACCAGCCAAGTAAATGCCATGTACCGATATGGTTATCCATATATTTAACAGATAAATAAAACTGTTGTTTAGCATCGTCAATATTGTGTAAAACCATTAACGACTGAGCATTAAGAGATAACGCCCGACCATTGGTAGGCTGCGTTTTTAAAATTTTAGCAAGAATGATCATTGCTTTTTCAGGTTTTAATTCAAATAAATCAAACGTTGCCTGCGCTAAAAGTGCGTCGTATTGTGTATTATCTATAGCAAGTGCATTTTTAGCACAAATTTTACTTTGGTTTAACTCATTACAATCAAGCAAAATCATAGCAACTAAACCCAGTGCTTCAGCATTACTTTGATATGAAGCTAAAAAAGGCACAAGTGCTGCATTTGCTTCTAGTAAATCTGATTGCTGATATAAAACTCTGGCAAGCAAAATTCGAATTTCAGAAACGCTGTCGGCAAACTTCAAAATATTATTTAAACAAACTAAACATTGAGTGAAATTTCTTTCCAGGTAAAAGCTGAAAGCAATATTATATTCAACACTCGGAATTTGTTCAGGATGATTAGCCGTTATCTGCTGGAGATCTGCACGGGCTGATTTAGGTTGATGATTGAGTAAATATACGGTAGCACGATTAAAAATAAGCTGTTCTGAACTTCCATTATTTGAGATAAAATCGTTAATTGACGTTAGTGCCAAATCAAATTCTTTTAATTGACAGGCCAATTTTATTAAATCAAATAAAAGTGGCTCGTTAGTACTATCTTCTTGTAAATATTTTTTTAACGAATTTAATTGTGCAGTCATAGACATTTAATACATCCTTGAGATGTCTAATAACTCTACTTTATTGTAATTACATTTAAGCAAGTTAAGCTTAAAACCACGCCAAATAGATTTATTATTGATTATAATTTTTGTTGCTAGTCAAATTTGAGGTGGCACTTTTGCAGAAATGCAACTTGATGTCAACAGAATTTAGTTGTCGAAAAAAACCAATGTTTATTAATCCGGCCTTACTATTGACCTGTACGAAAATAACTGTTTATTCACTTCAGGTGCCATTGCTAGTCATTGTTTTTATTGATAAATATTTACTTAAAGTCAAAAGGCAACACAGATCCTACCAGTATTAACAATTATATTGCAAACAAATTACACGTATGCTTTAACAACCCAAATCTCACCTATAAATGAGTAAAAACCTTTAAATATTAATCTTTTATATTTACTGTTTTTATTAAACCTCCCCCTTCTAGAAAATATCCAGAAAATCTCAGTTTTGTTTAATTATTTTTTTGAAAATAAATTTATTTATACCGTTTTTTTATAAATATTGTGACAATTACTGGATTTAAAACACATCTAATATTAACATCTCAAAATAATGCCAAGGATTAAGCAAAATAATACAAAATCATGATGAATGAAGAAACCACACAAATATCCGTTGATACAATATTAAAAGAAGTCATATTACTGATACAAAATTCAGAGCATGAAATGGCTATATCTGTTCTTGAAAAAGCACGACATAAAATTCTGGACTGTGCAGAAATTCATTATTTATTAGGTGCCGAATATGCCGAAACAGGACAAATGGATGCCGCAATAGAACAAATGAAGCATGCCGTCAAACTAAAACCGACAATGCATACCGCAATAATTCAATTGGTATTAGCACAATTAGTTAACTTTGATGAAGCTGGCGCTTATGATACTTTAATGCTTTTAACTGAGGATGCCCCTCAGGAATTCATCTGTATTAAAAAAGCACTGATATGTTTATTTGAAAACCAATTAAGTGAGGCTTCTCTGTTACTTAATCAGGCAATAGAATTAAACCAGACTAATGAAGCACTAAACCTAGACCTGACAAAACTAATATCTAATATTAAACAGGCTTCAGAAAATGAAAGTTCTGTTTCAGATAGCTTACAAGATTCTACGTTTGAGCAATTTGGTACAAAACCATCCGATATTTTGCAAGACTATAACTCGAATATTGCAGCTAAGACGAACAATGTTCATAACAATAAATCGGATAAAACTAAAGTTAAAAATAAAGCTCAAAATAAAACTGATGATGGCTCTGCTAATTCAGCATTATTATCTATTTACGATAACTTAAATTAACATGTTTGAATAAAGCTAAGTTGGCTGACGAAAGCTAAACTTAGCTTTATTTTTTGTCTGATTCAAACTTTACTGTATTTTTGGAATAATAAAATGGTCGCAGGGATAAATAAATCAATAACACCTAAAATCACCAGTACGGGAAAAACAAAACGGTTATCGCAAAATAAGAATAAACCTACCTCCCAAAGTGCAGACTTATTAAAAATCAGTAATAAGTCCGAAATTATTAAACAAGTAAAATTTCAACTTACAAATCTTCCGTCACCTCATTCCAATGAAACAGTAAAAAAAGCGCTAATTAGAGCAACTATTACAGCCCAATATGGAGAGAAAATAACATTGGAACCAAATTTTCATGACATGTATATACATATTGAAAAATCAATGAAAGATAGTCAAGTTATTGATAAATTAATTGCTCAAGTGATGAACGATTTGAATATTGGTTAACTTGTAGCGGAAGCGTCATAACTTTAGTTTTAAGTGGTTATAATCTATACTATGGTGACATGAACTTGATTGAGTGAATTTAAAATGGCTCTTTCCACTTTCCTGTTGGTCAGATTTCCAGCATCCTGTAACCCTGTAGATCTATGGTCAATCTTTGAAATAGAGACGCTGTTTTTGTGAATCCATAGCACCGTCTTTTCACTACTTTTATTTTATTATTAAGCCCTTCAACAAAGCCACTATT